>Ga0164290_1000260_pt1 | contig 197525 bp, 166 predicted proteins | sample Micstemetagenome_FD_108782 | JGI IMG/M metagenome (GOLD analysis project Ga0164290, IMG submission 108782) | Contaminated culture microbial community from soil near Moab, Utah, USA - Microcoleus steenstrupii SON62 (Illumina Assembly) | ecosystem: Environmental > Terrestrial > Soil > Soil crust...
GAGCGATCTCGGTCTGACTCAGTCCTTTGTTTCTCAACTGAGAGATGAGCAGTCGGTCGCGCGCTGTGAGGTGCTTGTAGCCAGCGGAGGCCATGGAGGGATCCTTTCGAGATCACTCCGCGCAGGCAGCAAGCGTTGCACTTGGGTTTTGATCGCGCCGTTGCCGCTAAGGGACGATCTCGACGGCGCGCCCGTCGACGAGATCCGCATTCGCGAGCTTCACCACGCGGTCGTTCGCCTCGATGCCGCTGGCGAGCTCGATCGTCGCGCCGGTGTCGCGCTCGATCCCGACGGGCACGAGCTTCACGCGGTTCTGCGCGTCCACCACCGCGACGCGCACGCCCTTCGCGTCGTTCAAGATCGCGGTGCTCGGGAGCTCGAGGACGCGATGCGGCGTCGGCAAGCTGAGCGCGACCTGAGCGTACATCCCGACGAGTAGCGCGTTGTCTCCGTTCGGCACGCGGACCTCGGTGTTCATCGTGCGCGTCTGCGCATCGAGCGACCCTGCAGACCGCGTGACCTTCCCCTCGAACACGCGGCCGCCGTACTCGCGCACCGTGACGTGCGCGACTACGTCGGGCCGCACGGAGGGCGCCAGGTCCTGCGGCACCTGGATGAACACGCGCACCGGATCGGTGTTCGAGATCTTGAACAGCGCCGTCGAAGACGACACGAGCGCGCCGCGCTCCACCATGCGTGCGTTCACCCGCCCCGAGAACGGCGCGACGATGCGCGCGAACGACTTCATCTGCACGAGCCGCTCGAGATTCGCCTTCTGCGCGGCGATGTTCGCGCGCGCAGCCGTCACGTTCGCCTCGTCGGCGAGTTGCTTCGCGCGGCTCTGGTCGAGCTCTTGTTGCGAGGCGACCCCGCTCGGCGCGAGCTTCTCGTAGCGCGCCCGGTTCGCGATCGAGAGCTCCTCGCTCGCCTTCGACTGCGCGAGCGATGCCTCGGCCTGCAGGAGCTGCGCGCGTGCCTGCGCGATCTGCGAGTCGAGCTCCGGCGTGTCGATCTCCGCGAGCGGATCGCCCTCGTTGACCTTGTCGCCGATGTCGAACTTCCACGAACGGATGTACCCGTTCGCGCGCGGGTAAACGATGGTCTCTTCGAGCGCCTGCACGCTCCCCGCGAGCACCACGGAGCGATCGCTCGCCTTCGTCTTCGGGGTGATGACCTGCACGCGGAGCGCCGCGATGTCCGTCGCGTGAGACTCGGCGGCGAGCGCCTTCTGCGCGTGGCGGCGCGGAACGTAGCCGGCAACGAACGCGCCCCCGAGCGCGAGAGCCACCACCGCGGCGATGCCGAGCGCCTTGCCTCTCGAGAAGCGGGCCGGCTGCGGGAGCTCGAAGCCGAGGTCGTCCGGAGAGGGACGGCTCTCGCTCCCCGGCGCTCTCACGTGGTCGTCGCTCATATCGCCTCCAGCTCCGGATCCTGCTTCGGCGCGCGTACGCGGAGCAGACTGTACATCACGGGCACGAAGAACAGCGTCGTCATGGTGGCGACGAGCAGACCGCCGATGACCGCGCGTCCGAGCGGAGCGTTCTGCTCTCCGCCTTCGCCGATGCCGAGCGACATCGGGAGCATGCCGATGATCATCGCGAGCGCGGTCATGAGCACGGGGCGAAGGCGGGTCATCCCGGCGGCGAGCGCCGCTTCGCGAGCGTCACGGCCCTTCGCGCGCTGGTCGTTCGCGAACGTGACGACGAGGATGCTGTTCGCGGTCGCCACACCGACGCACATGATCGAGCCCATGAGCGCCGGAACGCTCAGCGTCGTGCGAGACAGAAAGAGCATCCAGGCGATCCCGGCGAGCGCGCCCGGGAGCGCCATGAGGATGACGAACGGGTCGAGCCAGGACTGGAAGTTGACGACCATGAGCAGGTAGACGAGCGCGATCGAGAAGAGAAGACCGTACGCGAGGCCGCGGAAGGAGGACTCCATGCTCTCCACCTGACCTTTGATCTTCACCTGCGTCCCGCGCGGGAGCTCGGGCTTCATCTCGTCGACGATTTTGTTCACCGCCGCCGCGACCGAGCCGAGATCGGTTCCGTCGACGTTCGCCTGCACGTCGAACGTGCGCGACGCGTTGTAGTGCGTGACGTTCGCGGGGCCCTTCGTGCGCGTCACCTGCGCGATGTTCGAGAGCAGCTGCGGCGTCCCCTCTGGCGTGGAGAGCGGCGTCGAGCCCACGTCCGCGATCGAGTCGATGGCGTACTGCGGCGTCTGCACGGCGACCATGTACTGCACGCCACGCTTCACATCGAGCCAGTAGCTGGGCGACACCTGCGAGCTCGACGAGAGCGAGATGAGCAGATCGCTCGCGACGTCGCGCTGCGTGAGCCCCGACTGCCGCGCCATCGTGCGGTCGACGTCGACGCGGATCTGCGGCCGGTCCGGCACCTGCGCCAGGTGGACGTCGGCCGCCCCGGGAACCTGCGCGATGCGGTCGGACATCTTCCGCGCGACGGCATAGAGCGCGTCTTCGTTGCCGGGCGCGCCAATCAGCTGGACGTCGATCGGCGCGGCGAGGCCGAAGTTGAGGACCTGCGTCGAGATGTCGGGCGCGAGGAAGAAGAACGTGGTGTCGGGATGGCGCGCGGCGAGCTGCTTCCGGAGCTCGCGAACGTACTCCTCCGTCGGCGCATGGTCTTTCGTGAGCGCGATGAGGATCTGCCCGTCGGCGGTCGAGATCTGCGCGCCTTCGCTGAGCGACAAGTTGATGCCGCTGTACGGCGTCCCGATGTTGTCGATCATCGTCTCGATGCTCGACGGCGGGATGACGGACTTGATCGTGTCCTCGACGGCCGCGAAGCGCTTCTCGCTCTCCTCGATGCGCGTTCCTGGCGGTCCACGGACGTGCAGCTTGATGAGGCCGGCGTCGACCGACGGGAAGAAGTCGCGTCCGACGAGGGGAAAGAGCAAAGCGGAGAGGACGACGAACCCGAGGAAGCTCGCCACGAACGCGCCGCGACGGTGCAGCGCGAGCGCAAGGAGGCGCCCGTAGGACGTACGCAGCCGCTCGAAGCCTCGCTCGAACGCCGCGAAGAACCTGCCGAACGCATTCTTCTTCGCGGGAGGGGCATGGCCGCCCGCATCGTGCGCGCTGTGCTGCTCGGCCTCTTTGCGGAGCAGCATGTGCACGAGCGTCGGCACGAGCGTGCGTGACAGGAAGTACGACGTCATCATCGCGAATACGACCGCCATCGCGAGCGGTACGAACAGCGACCGCGCCGCGCCGGTGATGAAGCCGACGGGGACGAACACGATGCAGATGCAGAGCGTCGAGACGAACGCCGGCATCGCGATCTCCTGCGCGCCGTCGATGATCGCGCGAACGAACGGCTTCCGCTGCTGCATGTTGCGGTGGATGTTCTCGATCGCGACCGTCGCGTCGTCGACGAGGATGCCGACCGCGAGCGCCATTCCGCCGAGCGTCATCACGTTCAGCGTCTGCCCGAACGCGTTGAGGACGACGATGGCAACGAGGATCGAGAGCGGGATCGAGATGACGACGATGAGTGTGCTCCGCCAGCTCCCGAGGAAGAGGAGGATCATGAGCGCGGTGAGACCGGCGGCGATGCCCGCCTCCTTCACGACGCCGTCGACCGCCGCGCGCACGAAGAGCGACTGGTCGAAGAGGAGCGTCGCCTTGAGCTCCTTGGGGAGCCGCGCGAGGGTCGCCGGGAGCATCGCGCGGATGCGCGCGGCGATGTCGAGCGTGCTCGCGTTGCCGTTCTTGAGGATCGACATGAGCACGGAGCGTTTGCCTCCGACGTGCACCATGTTCGTCTGCGGCGACGCTCCGTCGCGGACGTCGGCGACGTCGCGCACGTAGACGGTGGTGCCGCGTACGGTCTTGATCGGCAGGTCGCCGAGCTCCTTCATCACCTCGGGGCTGCTGTTCAAGAGGACGGGGTACTCGTTCGTCCCCATCTTCGCGGTGCCCGTCGGCAAGATGACGTTCTGCGTGCCGATCGCCGCGTTCACGTCACGCGGAGAGAGCCCCCACGCGTAGAGACGCACGGGGTCGATGTCGACCATGATCTGGCGCTGCTTGCCGCCGTACGGCCACGGGATCTGCGTGCCGGGGACCGTCGCCAGATCGGCGCGGACGAAGTTCGTGCCGTAGTCGAAGAGCTGTTGCTCGCTGAGCGAATCGCTCTCCAGCGCCGCCTGCATGATCGGCACGTTCGACGCGCTGTATCGGATGATGAAGGGCGGCGTCGCGCCCGGCGGCATCATGCGGACGGCGGACTGCGAGACGGCGGTGACCTGCGCGGTCGCCGCTTCGATCTGCGCGCCCGGCTGGAAGTAGATCTTCACGATCGCGATGCCGGTCAGCGACTGACTCTCGATGTGCTCGATGTCGTTCACCGTCGTCGTCAGCATGCGCTCGTAGTTCGTGACGACGCGCTTCTCCATCTCCTCCGGCGAGAGGCCGCCGTAGTTCCAGATGACGGAGATGACCGGGATGTCGATGTCCGGGAAGATGTCCGTCGGCATCCGGACGATGTTGAAGACGCCCATGACGACGATGAGCATCGCCATGACAATGAACGTGTACGGGCGTTTCAGGGCGATACGGACGAGCCACATTCAGGGAACCATCGGAGCGAAGGCAGAGCCGCGCGGGCGCGGCGTCTTGCCTGTGGATGCTGCGACCGACCTTTACGTCGCCAGCACGATGCGTCCAATGTATTGTCCGGTAAGCTCTGATACCTTCTGGGTATCGAGTTGCCCTTTGGCCGGAGGGCCTGTCCATGGAGCTCCGTCATCTGCGGTACTTCGTCGCTGTCGCCGAGGAGCGGCACTTCGGCCGGGCAGCGACGCGCCTGCGTATCGCGCAGCCGCCGCTCAGCCGGCAAATCCAGGCGCTCGAGGCGGAGCTCGGGTTCGCGCTCTTCGAGCGCACGCGAAGGCAGGTCGAGCTCACCGCCGGAGGCGCAGCCCTGCTCGAAGGGGCGCGCCGTGTGTTCGAGGCGGTCGACCTCGCCGTGCACGATGCGGCGCGTGCGAGCCGCGGGGAAAGCGGGCGCATCGTCGTCGGTTATCTCTCCACGTTCGCGAACAGCGGGCTCCCCGAGATCGTCCGGGCGTTCCGCGCTCGCGCCGCTTCCGTCGAGGTCGAGCTCCGCGAGATGTCGCCGCAAGCGCAGGTCGAAGCGCTCCGCGCGCGCGGCATCGACGTGGGCTTCGTGCGCGCGCCGCTCGACGAGCCCGGCATCGCGTCGGAGCGCGTCCGGAGCGAACCGCTCGTCGTCGCCGTACCCAAAGGCCACGCGCTCGCCTCGCGCGCCGCGGTCGATCTCGCGGAGCTCGCGAACGAGCCCTTCGTGCTCTTCCCGCGCGCGCGCGGCCCCTCCTACTTCGACGAGCTCATGCGGCTCTGCCACCGCGCGGGGTTCACGCCACGCATCGTGCAGGAGGCGCCGCAGCTCGACATCGTCAGCCTCGTTGCCGCGGGCCTCGGCGTCTCCATTCTTCCTTCTTCGGTCCGCAAGATCCGCCGCTCCGGCGTGTCGCTGCTCCGCATCGTCGGCCGTCCGCGCACGGAGCTGCTCGTCGCGTGGCGCTCACGCGACGCGTCACCCGTGGTTCGAACCTTCCTCGATGCGGTGAGGCAGAAGTCGGCCTCGTCCTGACCATTCCTCACACGTTCTCGCGGCCTGGATCCGGACGGGAACGCGAGCGCGGATTCCGCGGATCGCGTGGTACTCTGTCCTTGGCCCAAGCGATGTCGGCGAGCGAGACAGACGGCGCAGAAGCACGCGCCGCAGCCGCGGCAGCAGCCGCCGACGGCGGTGAGAGCGCGAGCAACTCGCGACGCGACCCGCTGATCGGCAGCGTGGTGAACGGCAAGTACCGCGTCGTCTCGGCGATCGCGCGCGGCGGCATGGGGCGCATCTACTACGCGACGCAGGTCCCGCTCGAGCGCCCCGTCGCGCTGAAGGTCGTGCAAGGCGACGGAGAGCAGGAGCACGAGTCTCAGTTCCTGAAGCGCTTCCTGCAAGAGGCGAGCATCCTCGCGAAGCTGCAGCATCCGAACGTCGTCACGCTCTTCGACTACGGCCGAATCGAGAACAGCCACGTCGAGCAGTACTTCATCGCGATGGAGTTCCTCGCGGGCGAGACGCTCGCGAACCGGCTGAAGGCGCGCGGTCGGCTCGCGCCCGCCGAGGTGCTCGTTCTCGGCCGTCAGATCATCCGCGGCCTGCGCGAAGCCCACAAACGCGGCGTCGTCCATCGCGACCTCAAGCCGTCGAACATCATCCTCGTGCCCGACAGCGACGGCGGCGAGATCGTGAAGCTCGTCGACTTCGGCATCGGCAAGGTCCTCGGCCGGCCCGGTGACGCGCAGGACCTCACGCAGGACGGCGTGTTCGTCGGAACGCCTCGCTACATGGCGCCCGAGCAGTTCGAGGGCACGGCGTATCCCGCGAGCGACCTCTACGCGCTCGGCACCATCTTGTTCCAAGCGCTCGCCGGGCAGCTTCCCTTCGACGGCCACAACATGGCGGAGCTGATGGTCGCGAAGCTCGCGCGGCCAGTGCCCACGCTGCGCGAGCTCGCGCCGGATCTGAATCCGCCGCCCGCGCTCGAGCGTCTCGTGTTCCACCTTCTCGCGCGGAGGCCGGAGGACCGGCCTTCGATGGAGGATCTCGCGAGCCAGTTCATGGCCTGCGAGGAAGAGGTGTTCGGCGGCTCGTACGGCGGGCACATGACCGGCAACACGGGCGGAAGCTGGCCTCGTGCGCAGTACGGGACGAGCAGCAGTCGTCCGCACCCCGCTTCGGACCCGAGCTCGCATCACCGGATGACCGGCTCCGTGCCGGCGATCCCGTCTTCGCACGCGCCTCACGGCGAGCTGCGCGGACCGCACGGTGAGCCGCTTCGCGTCCCGCACACGATGGTCGGCGCGCTGCCGAACCTCGCGCAGCTCACGCCTCGCCCCATGGCCGCGCTGGCGCAGGCTCCCGCGCCGCCCGCACAACGCTCGCGCGTGGCGCTCGTCCTCGTCCCGCTCCTCTTCGGCGCCATCGCCGTCGGGGGATTCGGCGTGTGGTGGAAGATGCGGCCGCCGGCCGTGGAGCCTACGCAGGTCGCCACCCCGACGAGCGCGAACGCGCCCGCGACGCCCGCCACGGAGCGCCCGGCGCCGACGTTCACGCTGACGATCGACTCGTCGCCGCCCGGCGCGGCGGTCTTCGACGGCGAGACGCAGATCGGCACGACGCCGCTCTCCACCTCGCTCGATCGGGCCGCGGTCGCTGCCACGCCGAAGGCGTACACGTTGAAGAAGGACGGCTACGTGGCGACGCAGATCGTGCAGGGGCCGACGACGGAAGCCGCCGCGCACACGACGGTGACGCTCGCGGCCGACCCGTCCGCGGGCGGCGCGCGCAAGACAGCCGGCGGAGCTCTTGGCGGCAAACCGGGCGACAAAGCGGGGAGCGTCACGACGGCCGCGAAAGCGACAGCCACGCCGCCGACGGCGACCGCGACGCAACCGGGGCTCGACATCCGTCTGAAACGCTGATTGAACCGGACGGGTGAACGCCCCGTGGCGGTCCTGTCTGGCGCGACGCGCGGCACGCGCATCGGCCGCCGTTCTCCTCTCCGTCGTCGTGCTGCTCGCGCTGCTCGTCGTTCCCGGGAGCGCGCGCGCCGACGACGTGGCCGACGAGGCGGACCATCTCTTCACGCTCGGCGCCGAGCGTTACCAAGACAAAGACTACAAGGGAGCGCTCCAGCACTTCCTCGCGTCGAATCGGCTCGTGCGGAACCGGAACGTGATGTTCAACATCGCGCGCACGTACGAGCACCTGCGCCAGTTCCCGGACGCGTACCGCTACTATCAACGCGCGGCAGAGGGCGAGACGGAGCCGATCGCGAAGGCCCGCATCAAGGAGGCGCTCGCACGCATCGCGCCCTCCGTCGCGCTCCTCGACGTGAAGACCGAGCCGCCGGGCGCGCTCATCTACCTGAATCGCAAAGACCTGGGCGACCGTGGTGCGGCCCCGCAGACGCTCGCCCTCACGCCGGGCACGTACACGGTCATCGCCGAGCTCGCGGGGTACGACGAAGCGACCTCGCAGCCCGTCGAGGTCCGCCTCGGCGGAGAGAAGCAGGTGACGCTGAAGCTGACGCGCGTGGTGGGCATGGTGCGCGTCACCGGCGCGGACGGAGCCACCGTGCGCGTCGATGCCGACGATTCGCCCGTCGTCTGCACCGTGCCTTGCGACGTGCCGGCGGCGCCGGGTCAGCACACGCTCATCTTGAGTCGCACCGGATCGCGCACCGGTCGCCTCGGCGTGCAGGTGAAGGCGAACACGGTCACGCCGCTGCGCGCCGACCTCGAGCCCGAGACCGGCTCGCTCGTCGTGAACGCCGACGAGCGCGACGCGGTCATCGAAGTCGACGGCAAGACGCAGGGCTTCACGCCTTCCGTGCTCGCCGTGCCGGTGGGCGAGCACGACGTGCGCGTCACGCTGCGCGGGTTCAAGCCGGTCGTACGGCGCGTGCAAATGAAGGCCGGGCAGCAGACGCAGCTCGATCTCGAGCTCGTCAGCGCGAACGCCGTCGAGGCTGCGTCGCGCGCGGCCGAGTCGGTGGAAGACGCGCCCGCGTCGGTCACGCTGATCCCGGCGCCCGAGCTCCGCGGCATGCGCTATCCGAATCTCGCCGAAGCTCTGCGCGGCGTGCGCGGCGTCTTCGTCTCCGATGACCGCGGTTACAAGAGCCTCGGCTTCCGCGGATTCGGTCGACCGGGCGACTACGGCAACCGCGTCCTCGTGCTCGTCGATGGTCACCCGACGAACGACAACTGGCTCTGGTCTTCGTACGTCGGCTACGACCTCCGCACCGACCTCGAAGACGTGGAGCGCATCGAGGTCGTGCGCGGCCCCGGATCGATCCTCTACGGCACGGGCGCCTTTTCCGGCGTCGTGAACCTCGTGCTCGCCGGCAACGACACGCCCGACGGACGCGAGGTCGGAGTTTCCGTCGCCGACGAAGGCGTGGCGCGTGCGCGGGCTCGCATCACGCACCACTTCACGCGCGACTCCGGCGTGTGGACGTCGGTGGCTGCCGGCCGCGCTTCGGGGCGCGACCTCTTCGTCCCCGAGTACGTCGCCGACGGGCCCGCCACCGTCGCCGGCACTGCGCGCGGCGCGGACGCGTTCCACATGGGAACGTGGAGCGGCAAGGCGTGGTGGAAGTTCGTGTCGGCGCAGTGGTCGCTGCATCACCACGACAAGCGCCTGCCCGGCGGTCAGTTCGACACGCTCTTCGGTGACCGCCGCACGCATCAGGCAGACACGCGCGCCTTCCTCGAGGCGAAGGTCGAGCCGAAGATCGGTGACCAGCTCGAGTCGCTCACGCGTGCGCACGCGAACGCGTACGCCTACCGCGGTTTCTTCGCGCGTGCGCCGTCGAACGGCGGCGTCGAGCGCAACGTCTACGACGGCAAGTGGGTCGGCGTGGAGCAGCGCTTCGTCTACAAGCCGGTCACGGCGTTCCGCCTCACGGGCGGCGCCGAGTTCCAGGCGCATCTCCAGGCTCACCAGCGCACCGCGGACGAGACCGGCCCGATCCTCGACGACGCGCGCACGTTCACGCTCGTCGCGGGCTACGGCACGGTCGACTTCGTGCCGACCGAGGCCGTGCGCGCCCAGCTCGGCGCGCGTTTCGACTCGTACTCGACGTTCGGCTCGTCGGTGAATCCGCGCGCCGCGCTCGTCCTCCGCCCGTACGACGGCGGCAACGTGAAGATTCTCGCCGGCAAGGCGTTCCGTGCGCCCTCGATCTACGAGCTCTTCAACGTCGCCGGCGGCGGACAGCGCGCGAGCAGCGGCCTCGACCCCGAGAACCTCTACTCACTCGAGCTCGAATACAGCCATCGCTTCACGCGCAACGTCGTCGGCACGCTCGCGACGTATGCAAACTACATCGAGAACCTCATCGCGCTGCGTGACCTCCCGGACGCGACGCCGACGTCGCCCTCGTACGCGTACAGCAACACGAACGTGCCGGTCGGCACCCTCGGCGGCGAAGCGGAGATCCGGCGCGAGTGGAAGGAAGGCTGGATGGTCGCGGCGTCCTACTCTTTCCAGAAGTCGCGGTACTTGAAGTCGAGCTCGATCGGCGACTTTCTCGCGTTCGCGCCGGCGCGTGATCTCCGCGAGGTGCCGAATGCGCCGTCGCACCTCGCATCGGTGAAGGGCGGCGTGCCGATCATCGGGCGCGCGCTCCTTCTCACGAGCCGCTTCACCGTCGAAGGTCCGCGTCCGGACCGCAACGACCAAGAGGGGCCGGGGCTGCCGCCGCAGGGGGAGACGCCGCCTGCGCTGCTCTGGGACATCGTGTTCTCGGGCGCGGAGCCGCGCTGGGGCCTGAGCTACGCGATTGGCGTGTACAACGCGTTCGACGCGCAGTGGCGTGTTCCGACGAGCGCCGAGTTCCGGCAGACGAGCATGCCTCAGAACGGCCGGACCTTCCTCGCGACGGGAGCGATTGCATTCTGATGGCACCGCGCGCCCTGCTCCGCTCGCGCCTCTTCCCCGTGCTCGCGTGCGCCAGCGCTGCAGCCGCATATCTCGCGTCTGCCTGCATCACGACGGAGGCGTACGTGTACACGGCGCAGCGCTACGACAGCGCCGGCGCGTGCCTCGAAGATTACCGCGCCATCGAGCAAGTTGCCGGCAAGGGCGCGAGCTCGCAGTGCGCCCCGACGTGCCTCGAGGTGGATGGCGAGCTCTTCGTTTCGACGATGTGCCCACCCCTCCCGGGCATCGCCACGGCCGTTCCGGACGACGATCCGACGTGCGCCGCCGCCCGCGCGGCCTCGCGCGCGGAAACCTCGTGCACCGCCCCTGCCCCCGAAGAAGCAGGCGCCGCCGACGACGCCTCCCCCGACACGGCATCGCCAGAGCCCGACGCAACCCCCACCGAAGATGCGATTGCTACCCCGCAGGACGCGAGCGCGGATGTGAGAGAGGACGGGTAGGAACAGCGTTGCGGCGGGGGGAAGGCGACGAGAGAGAACAGGGAGCAGGAGACAGGTGACAGGTAGCAGGTAGCCGGGAAGTCGAGAGCGCGGTCGCCGCCCGGCGCTCCTGTCTCGCGCTCCCGGCTACCTGGTCCCGGCTACCTGTCTCCTGCCACCTGTTCTCTCGCCCAAACGGGGAGCAGGAGACAGGTTACCGACGCGCGGTCGCCGCGTAGTGCCTAGGCCCCCAGTAACTCCCTCACAGCCGCCCCTCCATCCGTCAACGCAATCGGGCGGCCTGCCGGCGACGCGGCCATGTCCGCAGGGTCTAGGCCCGCCGCTGTCGCGATCGTCGCGAGGAGGTTCGGGACGGTCACCGGGTTCTTCACGACGCGCGCGCCTGCCGCGTCCGTTTCGCCGTGGACCACGCCGCCACGGATGCGTGCTCCGGCGAGCACCGCAGACCACGCCGCGGGGTGGTGGTCGCGGCCTTCGTTGCCGTTCAACGTCGGCGTGCGGCCGAAGTCGCCCATCCACACGACGAGCGTCTTCTTGTCGAGGCCGCGGCGTTCGAGCTCCGCGAGCAGGCTGCTCATCGCCGGATCGAGAACGCCCATGAGGCGCTTCGTGCGGTTGAACACGTCCTGATGCGTATCCCAGCCGTCGAGCGTCACTTCGACGAAGCGCACGCCCGCTTCGACGAGGCGCACCGCGGTCAAGCAGCCGCGGCCGAACGCCGTGTCGCCGAACGAACCCCGCACCGACTCGGGCTCGTGGCTCACGTCGAACGCCGCAAGCGAGCCCGCGTGCATCAGCCGGTCCGCCTTCGCATACAGCGCGCGCCGACCTTCGACCTTCGCATCGCCCGTCGCCTTCGCGAACGAGGTCTCGAGCCCTTCGAGCAGCTCTTTACGCGCTTCGAATCGCGCCGCGTCCACGCCCGGTCCGAAGCCCACGTTCTGCGGGAGCGCCCCCGGGGTCTGCACGACGAACGGGCCGTGCTGAACGCCGAAGAAGCCGGCGCCGAGCGACGGGCCACCGAGGCTCACGCTACCCGGCAGCCCGGACGATGGCTCGCCGAGTCGCTTCGAAACCCATGCTGCGAGGGTCGGGTGGAGCACGGTCGGGTTCGGCGCGTAGCCCGTGCGGAGCAGGTATTGCGCCCGCTGATGATTGCCCTCTTTGCTCGTCATGCCGCGCACGATCGCGAGCTTGTGCGCCTTCGCCGCGAGCGCAGGGAGGTGCTCGGAGATGCGCACGCCGGGAACGCTCGTCTTCATCGACTTCGCGGGGCCGGCCACCCTCCCCTCTTTCGGGTCCCACGTGTCGATGTGGCTCGGCCCGCCGTTCATCCACAAGAGGATGACGCTCGAGGCGCCTCCTCCTGCCGCGCCATCGTCGGCGCGGGCGCTGCGCGTGAGCAGCGACGACAGCGCGGCACCGACGGCGGACGAGGCTCCGGCACGGAGAACGTTCCTGCGGGTCAACATGGCTCGAATCTCCCGAGTGATCCGTCGGCGCAAGACATCAGTGGTTGAACACGAACTCGCTCGAGTTGAGCTGCGCCCAGAGCACGTCCTCGAATGCAGCGCGCCGCGCGTCGGCGGGAGCGACCTTGGTGCCGAGCCGAGCAAGCGGCCCAGTGCCGGGGCCACCCTTCCTCGGCGGCGGAATCGTCGCCGGCGGCGTCTTTCCTGCAACCTGCACGTAATTCGTCCAGCGCGCGCGCTCCTCGGCGGTCGGCGTGCGGCCGAGCACCCGCATCGTCAGTGCGTCGATCTTCTCGGCGTCGGTACCCGGGCGCGCGAGGATGCCGTCGAGCGCCGACCCAGGAAGCGCGCGCGAGCCTTGGCCGACGAGCTGGCCGTTGAGCAGCGAGAGCGCCTGGGTCACGGTGCCGGAGTAGTCCGGCACGTCGTCGGTCTCGTCGACGTCGAAGAGGAACGCGTACTGCCGCACCAGCTCGCGCCAGAGCTGGTCGAGGTCCTTCACCCCGGCCTTCTTCGCGGAAGCTTCGAGATCCGTCGCGCGCAGCAGCGCGTTCATGAGCTCCTCGGGGCCGAGAGGCACGAGGTGGAACCGCGCCCAGAGCTTGTTCTCCGGATCCGTCTTCGCGGCCTCGGAGGCGGCGAGCTGGTACGCCTCGGTCGCGCAGATCGTCCGCATCAGGTGCTTCACGTCGAAGTCGTGGGCGACGAAGTCGGCCGCGAGGCGGTCGAGCAGCTCCGGCATCGACGGCGCGTTCGACGCGCGCATGTCGTCGACCGGGTCGTAGAAGCCGCGACCCAAGAAGTGGCCCCACATGCGGTTCACGAAGGCCTTGGCGAACCACGGGTTCTGCTTCGACGTCATCCACGTCGCGAGCGCTCCGCGCGTGTCGGCGCCCTTGTCGAGGTCCGTGCCGTCGAGCGCGGTCGGCTTCGCGCGCGCAATGGGAGCAACGTCGGCGTTCTTCGCGAAGCGAGGAGGAACGCGACCCGCGCTCGTCAGCTCGACGCGTCGGACGAGGCCCTTCTGCTTGCCCTCGAGCGGCTCAACCTTCGCGTGGAGAAAGGCCGCAGAGAACTTCCGGAAGTCCTCCTGCTTCCACTTCTCGGATTTGTGGTCGTGGCACTGCGCGCACTGGATCTGGACGCCGAGAAAGATGCGCGAGGCGTTGCCCGCCAGGTCCTGCGGCGCCTGCTCGAAGCGGAGCGTCCAGTTCACGGCGCCGTTCACGGCCGCGAGATCGACGGCGTCCTCGTCACCGGCGGGCGGCACCTCGGACGCGAGCGGCACCTGCATCGCCTGCGGGATCTTCACGCGCGCGCCGCCGACGCTGTTCTGTCCGGTCGCGGCGACGAGGTCGCGCACGACGTGGTCCCACGGCGCGTTCGACTCGAACTTCGCACGCAGCCAGTACCGAAACGCGACGCGATCGACGACGGGCCCGCGGACCTCGCGTCCCATGAGGACGTCGTCCCAGTAGTTCATCCAGTGCGTCGCGTACTCCGGTGAAGCGAGGAGCGCGTCGACGAGCTTCCGCCGTTTGTCCTTCGCCTCGTCTGCGGCGAACGCGGCAGCGACGTCGGCCGGCGGAATCGTGCCCACGAGGTCGACGTAGACGCGCCGAACGAAGGTCGCGTCGTCGGCGCGCGCGGCGGGCGTGATGCCAGCCGCCGCCCACGCGCGGCGAATCGATGCGTCGATGGCGTCTGGCCCGAACGATGGCGCGATGTCCTTCTTCGCAGTCGCACGACGCTCGACCGCCGGTGCACGCACACCGGCACCATCGGGCGCGCGGGCGCACGCGGCGAGGACCGCGCACGCCACCGTCGCGACGAGAAGCCTCGAAGAAAGCCGGGACATCATGAGGAGGTTACCCGGTTGGACCGAGGGCGCCGCTCGGGGCTTCAGTTCTCAAACGTGAAGTTTCGTGAAGGGCCGCCGCGCGCCCGAAGCCCACGGGAAAGACGCGCGTTCGAGCGGGCTGATCCAAAGGCCGTCACCGCGCGTAGCCTCCGTGTGGGAGAGACCCGAGGCATTCAAACGGCGCCGCCGGCGAGGCGTAGGCGGGTGAGCCGCGCATGGTTCGTCGCGCTCGCGGTCGCGCTCGGCGCGTGCGCGAAGAAGCCGCCGAGCGCGAACGAACGCGCTGGCGACGCGTCATCGGCTCTCGTCGCCGCCGACGCGGGGCTCGGGGCCGCCGAGGACGCAGGCGAGGAGAACGTCGAGCCCGTCTATCCGATCGAGCCGAACGCGCCGGCCGTTCCGCTTGCCGAGAAGCTTTGTGACGGCCTCACGTCGCTACCCGAGCGAAAGCGAGCGGCGTGCTGCAACACGACGCCCGGGATCGTGCTCACCTCCGAATGCACCCGCACGCTCAGCGCGGCGATGCGCCATGGCGCGCTCTCGCTCTCGGCGGCCGCGGTCGACGCGTGTCTCACGGCGTACGACCAGACGCTGGCCGGCTGCGATTGGGTCGGTCCGTTCCCGCCGGGACCGCCGCCGGAATGTCTCGGCATCTTCGAAGGCAAGCTGGCACAAGGCGCGAAGTGTCGATCGTCGCTCGAGTGCCGCGGCGACCTCCGATGCGTCGGCCTGGGACCCACGACGCCGGGCACGTGCGCGCCTGCCGGCTCGGGCGGAGAGACGTGCGGCGGAACCGTCGATCCGCTCGCCGGCTTCACGCGGCAGACCGACGTGGATGCACGTCACCCCGAATGCAAAGAGCGCTGCATCAAGCATCGCTGCGCGCCGCCCGCCGCCGAGGGCGCCGCCTGTCAGATCTCCAGCGACTGTCAGGATGGTTTGCAGTGTCTACCGGCGCCGGGGGGAGCCCCGAAGCTCGGTGTGCCCGCGAAGAGGTGCGTCGCCGGACGCGCGCCGTCGAAGGAAGGGGAGGCGTGCCCCGGCGGGCTCTGCGAGGGCGGCCTCCAGTGCATCCGCGGCCGCTGCGCGCAACGGCTTGCCGGCGGAGAAGCGTGCACCGCCGATTTCGAGTGCAAGGGCGGCTGCTTGCGAGCGGCGGGTGCGCCGAAGGGTACGTGCGGCCCGCGCTGCGACATCCGCTGACGCGGCCGCGGTCAGCTGCAGCGCGCGGTGCTCACGATCTTCGCGCACTTCGGGATGCGGACGCTCTCCGGGATTCGCGACAGAAGCGGCTCGCGCACGGCGCCCGGCGCGCCGGTCGCGGAGGCAGACTTGGTCGTCGCGTTCGCCGCGGCGACGCGGGCGACGGGAGCGGGAGGCGGCGGCGCCGGCTGCTCGATGGCGGGAGGCGCAGCCGGACCCGGTGCGTGCGGCGCGAGAACCGTCTGTCCGATGAGGACGGCGGACGCGCCGAGCCCCACCCAGAAGGCGTTCCATGCGGTCCTCACCCAGCGGTCCATGCTCTCGTCACCCAGCGAGACTCGTGCCAATCCGGCCGAGCTGCGAAAACCTCTACAATCTTCGGCGCGCGCGCATTCCCTGCCCTGTCCGTCTGGCAACGAGCGTGGGAAGAGGCACGCGAGGGCGCGTCAGGATGTCAACGCGCAGGCCGCGCGCGTACGGCGCCGGGGGGAAGGCGCGCCGGCGGCTCCACGTACACCAGGCCGCGATGCATACGAGCGGCGGCGTCTTTCCGGGTGGTCATCCCTTCGCTCCTCATGGCGTGCCGCTGCCGCCTCCGCGGTCGTCCGCGCCGCCGCCCATGTCGCAGCCGGCGCCGTTCGCGCTCGTTGCTTCGCGCGACGACACCGCTCTCTACAAGGACGCGCGCATCGGCTTCTCGCATCTCGTCCCCGGCCGGCCGACGTTCGCGGCGAGGACCGCACGCCCGGGAGATCCTCCCGCCGACGCCGTGCTGCACCTGCAGGATGCACCGATCACGCTGCGCTATCGTGTCGAAGCGCCGGTCGACGCCACGGCGGACAGCGACCTGCTCGCGCGCACCGTCGCCGAGCGGCATGGCTCGTGGCGCGCGCAGACCGCCGTCACGGCCGACGTTGCAAACGCGTCGTGGCTCGCCGCGTGGGGAGCGACGGCCGCCTTCGTCGCCGCGTACGACGTGCCGCCGAACACGATGACCGGCACGGGGCACGCGCGCGAGGACCTGTTCGTGCTCGTGCGTCACGGGCTCGTGCTGCTCGTCTCGTGGACGTACCCGCGTGCGTTCGTGGACGACCCGGCCTACGCGGCGTTCGCCTCCGTGGCCGAGGCCACGATGGTGTGGGACGCGGCGCGCTGGGACCAACGCGGCCGCGTGTGGCCGGCGAGCGAGCTCCTCGGCCCTGGCCTGCACGGCGCGCTCGGCACGAAGCACGCTGCCTCGGCGAAGGAGCTCGCGTCTGCCGTGCTGCTTCCGGACGAGCGCGCCCGCATCTTCGCGATGCTCTCCGCGATCGTCAGCGGAGCGGGCGCTCCGTGGGTTCCGCTCTCGGCGGAAGTGCGCGAGTCCAATCGACGCGCGCTCCTCGCAGCCATTCGCAACGAGCGCATCCGCGCGTTCGTCGACGGCGCGTTCTCCGACGTTCGCACCGCGCACGACCTCCGCGGGCTCGCGCTGCTCCTCGCGCGCTCCGTCGAAGGCGGTCGCACGCCGACGCTGGTGTCCGCACGCGCGCCTTCCGGCCTCGCGACGCACGCGCGGTGAGCGGCAGCGCTTCCGTCAGCGGAGCGACCAGCGAGGCCCGCCGGTCACGTACGTCCGGAGACGCGGCGCAGAAGGCAGCTCCGGGCCGGCGCCGACGGCGCTGGCGGAAGCGGGCGTCGCGAGCATCCACGCTTGCTGGAGACCGCGGTCGAGCGCGGGCGGAGCCGGCACGTCTGCAGGCGTGAGCCCGAGCTGCTCGAGCCGCGGCGGCGCTCCGGGCTCGGTCGCATGCGCGACCGCGAGAGCTGCGCGCCCGGGCATGAGATGGCTGCCGAGATCGGCCGCGAAGAGATCGCGCGCGCGCACGTACGTATACGGCGTCGCGAACGCGGCATACGGCACAGCCACGATGTGCGCGCTCTTCGGGTCGAACGCTTCGAACGAGCGCGCACGCGACGGCGCAGGGCCCGGCGATACGCGCCACAGCACCGACGGCGGCATGGGTCCCCAGCCGACGACGGCGTCGCGCGAAGACGACCGCTCGTCGTGCGGCGCGCGCCAGTCGACCCATGCACCTGCGTAGCGGCGGCCCGGGATCCATGCCCAGCCGCGGTCGCCCGCGAAGGTCCACCGCCCGTAGTGGAACGTCACCCAACCCCACGGCAGATCGCTGACCCAGACGTACTCGGACGCGGAGCCGCCCTCCATGTCCACGGTGCGATGCGTCCATCGCCCGTGCGTGGCGTACGGAACGAATCCGTCGGCGACGGCTTCACGCGCCGGCGTCCAGACGAGGCCGAGCCGCGCGTCGTCCGTCCACGTGCCGTACGGCGTGAGCACGTCGTAGAAGAGGCGGACGGCGGCGGGATCCGCATCGTCGAACTCCGGCGGCGCGCGCCGAACGGGCGGCGACGTCGAGCAGCCGACCTGCACGTAGTCGAGGTCTTCGGGCTGCACGGTGGGACGCGAAGCCATCTTCGGCGCAGGCGCGCCGTCCGCGGCGCCTCCGCACGCGACGGCGACGAACGGAACGAACAACGACAGTAGCGACACGCACCTCGAGCAGCTTGCGTGCAGGTACGGCATGGAAAGAAGAGGACGCCTCCGGGCCCGCGCTGTCAACGGCGCTCCGCGTCTCCTCGTTCCCGGATATCTTCCAGCCGTGGCGTCGGCGACGCGTGTGCCCGGAGCGGCGGTCTTCGGTGGAAGATCGGTCGTCGTTAAGGCGACGGCATTGCGTCGCGGAGCCCTGCAGGCCCTCGCGCTGCTCGCGATCGTCGCATTCGGCAACACTTCGTGCAGCAGCCCGCCGCGGCGACGCGCCGATGTGTCCACGGCGGTTCGGCCGGCGCCGCTCGACCCGGGCGCAATCGACGACGACGACGACGACGACGACGCGCTCCCCGAGCCGACCGGCCCGACGAGCCGCGGAGGCAACCAACGCATCCGCCGCTTCGACGACGCGAAGAAGGAGCTCGCGCGCATCTACTCGGAGGAGGGCGGACGCGATGCGCATCGAATCGATCTCTACTGCGGCTGCACGTTCGTGCCGGCCGCCGGGCGCGGCCTACGCGTCGATCTCGCCTCGTGCGGCTACACCCCTGCCCGCGACCGCACGCGCGCCGAGCGCATCGAGTGGGAGCACGCCGTTCCTGCGGCGCTCTTCGGCCGCACGTTCACGGAGTGGCGCGAGGGTCATCCTCGCTGCACGGACCGCAGCGGCCGCCCTTATCACGGACGCAAGTGCGCGCGCATCGCGTCGGCCGAGTTCGCGCGCATGGAGGCCGACCTCCACAACCTGTTTCCCGTCGTCGGCGAAGTGAACGGCCTCCGCGGAGACCTCCCCATGGGCGTCCTCGATGCGCCGGACGTGCAGGCGCGCCACTCGGGTGGGGGGCGCTCGACGTTCCGCTTCGGGGCATGCACGAGCGTCATCGATCACGGCGTGTTCGTTCCGCGACGGGAGGTCCGCGGCGACGTCGCGCGCGCCTACAAGTACATGGACCGGGCGTATCCGACGCGAAGGCTCCTCGACGACGCGCATCGCGCCGTCATGGACGCGTGGGATCGCGAGGACCCGCCCGACGCGTGGGAGCGAGAGCGGAACCGGAGGATCCTGGCGCGTCAGGGCAACGCGAACGAGTTCATCGTCGACTGACGGGTCAGCCGCCGGCGACGCGGATCACGAACCAGATGCCGCCGGCAAGGGCGACGGCACCCGAGAGGACCCGCACGCCTTTCGGCTCGAACCACGCCTGCTCGCGCATGAGGAAGACCATGGGTAGGACGAGCGCCATCACGAACAGCTGACCGGCTTCGACCCCGAGATTGAACGTGACGAGCGCCGTCGGAACCTGCGCGCGCGGCAGGGAGATCTCCGAGAGCGCCCCTGCGAAGCCGAAGCCGTGAATCAGACCGAACGGAAACGTGATGCGCCATCGCTTGCTCGCGTCGTTCACGAAGAAGTTCTCGATGCCGACGTAGGCGATCGAGAGCGCGATGGCGGGCTCCACGAAGCGCGGGCTCGGAGTGAAGATGCCGAGCGCGGCGATCGCGAGCGTGATCGAGTGCGCGACGGTGAATGCAGTCACGACGGCGAGCAGCTGACGCAGACGCGCGCGAAGGAGGACGAGCCCGACGAGAAAGACGAGGTGGTCGTAGCCGGTGAGGATGTGCTCGATGCCCATCTTGAAGAAGGACCACGCAGAGACGTCGCTCGCCGCGGCGACGTGAGGAGGAGGCGAAGAGGACGGCGCGACGTCTCCCGCGGGCGGCTCGATCGTGAACGTCGCGTGGTCGCGATAGAGCACCTCGTCGTGCGTCTCACGGCCGATGCCGCGCGCGACGTGACGATGCCCGTGCGCGAGATCGTCGACGAGATACACTTTCACCGTCGCCGGGCCGTCCGCTCCGCTGCACGTGAAGCGACCTTCGACGAGGAGGCCGTCTTGCTCCGTCAGCGCCGCGCTGCCGATGGCCGCCGCGCAGGGCGCGCCTCCGGCGGTGACCTCGATGCGGCCGAGGATGCGCTTTTCGAGGTCGTCCTTCGCGGTTTCGACCTCGAACGCGGTGACGTGGCCGTCGCGGTTCCCGTCAATCGACGGGAGAAGAGCGGCGACCTCGCCTCGCGCGAACGCGAGCTTCGCGTGCACGCTCCCGCCCTTCAGCGTGTACTCGCCCGTCGAGAGCCCGATCGCATGCGCGTCCGCTCGGCGCGCCGTCAGCGCGAAGCACGCCGCCACCGCCAACGCCGCGAGAGCCGCGGGCCTGATGCTCGTCCCCATGGCCACCCTACGCCTCATCCGTGGCGCCGGCTTCGTCGCGCATCGTTCTTTCGACATACCTCGACCAGACGGCCGCCGCGCCCGAATCCGCCACGGTCGTGGCGAGGGGCCGCGGCTCTGCCATGCGTGCGGTGCCGTCGACTTTCCGCCCTGTTTACGTGGCGCTGACGCCAGCTGCCGCCGTCGGAAGGCCCGGTGACGGGCGCGGCTGTGGTCCCGGTACGTCCGTTGCTGCAGCCCTCCTCGAAAGGACTTCCCAATGAGCATCCTCGAGCTTCTCGTTCTCCTCCTCGTGGCGGGCATCTGTGGCGCGGTCGGCAAGGCGATCGTCGGATGGCTCCCCGGAGGATTCCTCGTCTCGATCGGCGTCGGCTTCATCGGCGCGCTGGTCGGAACGTGGCTCGCACGCCTCGTCGGCCTGCCGGAGCTCTTCGCCGTGAACATCGGCGGTACGCACTTCCCGATCATCTGGTCGATCGCGGGCTCGGCGCTGTTCGTTGCGCTCATCTCGCTCATCGCGGGGCGGCGCCGGTACACGACGCGCAGCTACCCCTGACGCGACCGACTCGGGAGCAACGAGCCCATCTGCGGAGCCCATCATGAACACGTCACACGTCGAGAGCGCGGTACCGAGCGGCGAGCCGCCGGTCGGGATCGGCCAGGTCATCGCCGAGCGGTACCGCATCGAGCGAGACTCCGCGCGCACCGAGGCCGGCATGGTCTTCGAGGCGACGGATCTGAAGGGCAGCCGGCGTGTGACGATCGAAGTGGCCTCTCACCTGCTCGAGCCTCGCGCGCGCCGGAAGTGGACGCGCGACGCGATGCTCGCGCAGAGGCTCGAAGGCGAGCACGTCCTGCGAGTGCTCGACGTGGGCTCTCTGCCCGACGGAACGCCGTTCACCGTGCGCGAGCCCGTCGTCTCGACACTCGGAGCCGAGCTCGCCGCGCGTGGGGTGGTACCGGTTTCGCAGGCGGTCGCTTGGACGCTCGAAGCTTGTGAAGCGGTCGCCGAGGGCCATGCGCTCGGCCTCGCGCACGGCGACATCCGACTCGCGAACGTCCTCCTGGCGCGCGGCGCGGGCGAGCTGCGCGTGAAGCTCGCATGGACGAGCGCGGCCAAGGCAGAACGCGCCGCGCGCGAAGACGTCGAGCGCGACATCGCAGGGCTCGGCGCGCTGCTCCGCGTGCTCGCGACGGGACGGCACGACGAGGAGACCGAAGCGTCGCCGACGCTGCCGACCGAAGTGGCCCATGCCGTCGCGCGCGCGCTCGCTCGGGATCCCGAGGGCAAGTTCGCGAACGTCGGCGAGCTGGCGCGCGCGATCTCTCCCTTCGCGCCGCCGGGCCACACCTCGGCGCGCACGATCGCCTTCCTGCTCTCGCGCGCCGGAGTCGTCGCGCAACCGGCGCTTCCGCGCGCGCCGTCACGAAGCGAGGCGACGCGCGGGCATGATGCGGCGCCCGCTTCCGTTCCGACGCTGGACACCTGGTTTGCGCAGGACGTGCGCGAATCGCGTGTGCCGCTCGCCGATACCCTGGAGGCGCCTCCGCGGCGGCGGTCGGCGGCATTCGCGGCCGTGTCGGTCGCGCTGATCGCCGCGGTCCTCGGCGGAACGCTTCTCTTGTGGACCTCGGGCCGGCTCCCGCGTTGGACGGGCGCCGCGCCGCCGGACGACGTCGCGACGACGGAGCTCCGCGCCGCTGCCGCGGACCGCGCGACGGCGCCGGCGCCGGAGGCGGAGGCGGAGCCGGCGAGCGTACCGGTCGCGTCGCTGCCTTCCGCGCGCGAAGAGCCTGCGCCCATGCAAGCGACGGCCCCCGCACCGGCGGACGCCACGTCCCGCGCTCCTGCAGGCGCGGCGGGCGCGGCGGGCGCGGCGGGCGCCGCGGCGAGTGAGGCGGCGGCGAGCCCACGCGCGGACGTTCCGCGTAAGCTCGGCGAGAGCTCGTCGACGTCGTCGAAGGCGAAGAGCGCTCCGAAGTACAGCCCGCCTCCTTCCTCCCACGCCGCCGCGGCTCCTTCGGAGGAGACCGACACGTCGAGCGAGGCCTCCTCTTCGCCGTCGTCGCCCGAGGTTCCGAGCACGACGAGCGGCGAAGAGCCTTCCGCGCCCGTCACGCTCCCCGTGCCTTCCGCGGAGTCGCCGGATCTCTCGCCAAGCTACTGACCGAAAGTGACGATGCGAACGTCGGGATCGGCGAAGAGCCGGAGCGGGCTCTCCGTCGCGCCGATCCCTCGGCTCACGACGAGCGGCCGTCCGCCGATGTCGTAGAGCCCGGCCACGTACGTCTTGCTCAGCGGCCCGGCGGAGACGATGGGGATCCCGCCGGGCAGCGCGATGTGCCCGCCGTGCGTGTGACCGCACATCGCGAGGTCGAACGGCGTGTCGCCGAGCTTCAAGAGGCCCTCGGGCGCGTGCATGAGCAACACGCGCACGTCGCGCGCTCCTGCGAACGTCGCGGCGACGTCCGGGCTACCAACCCACGGATCGTCGAGGCCACACACCGACACGTGCGCGAACGGCGCGGGCAGCGGGCGGTTCTCGTTCACGAGGACCTCGAAGCCCGCGCGCTCGATCCCGCGCGTGATGTGGCGGTCGTCGGCCCAGAGATCGTGATTGCCCATGACGGCGAAGCCGCCGAGTGGTGGCGCGAGCTCGGCGAGGAGCGTCTCGAGCGCGTCGAAGTAACGAGCGCGCAAGAAGACGAAGTCGCCGCCGAGCAGAAGAACGTCCGGTTTCGCTGCCTTCAGGGCGTCGATCGCCTCGCGGTGCAGCGACGGATGCGTCGTCGGTCCCGCGTGGAGGTCGGAGACGAAGCCGATCCGCAGCGGCGGCGCTTCGCGGGGCCAGCGCGCGCAGTGGATGCGGTGCTCGCACGTGACGACGCGCGGCTGGAGGCCGACGCGCTTGAGGAGGCGTGGCGCCCATCCGCCGCGCATCGCCTGCGCCACGCTCCATTCGATCGCCGCGCGTGTTCGGCTGTATTCCGAGCCGCGGCCTTCGAGGGGCATGGCGCGGCATCCTAGTCGATTTCGCAGCTTCGACGGCGGAGGACGCGACGTCAGCGCGTCGGCGCCGCACGTCCCTCGAGAAGTGCCTTTGCTTCGCGTGACGCGGTGACGTCGAACGCCGGGTTTCTGGCGAGCGCCTCGCGGACGAGCTTGTCGCCGCGCGCGCCTTCACCTGCGGCGATGCGGATCGCGCCCTCGTGATAGAGGAGCCGCGCATCGGGCGTCCCGAGGCGGCGCGCGCGCGTGATCGCCGCCTTGGCTTCCTCGATCCTCCCGGTGCGCAGCAGTGCCCACGCGAGCGCGTCCTCCGTGTAGATGTCCTTGCGGCGCTCGTGCTCGGCGCGTGCGAGGCGGAGCGCGTCTTCCGCGTCGGCCGGGCGATCGGCTTTCGTCGAGAGGAAGAGAGAGAGCGTGCGCGGATCGGATCGGCGGCCCTCGCGCTCGACCTCCGCGTAGGCCTCGGCCGCGCCCTTTGCGTCGCCCATCGCCTGGCGCGCGTCGCCGAGCAGCCACGCGGTTTCCGCGAGGGGGCTCACCTTGAACGCGCGCGCGAAGAGCTCGGCGGCGCGCCGGTGATCGCCGCGTACCATCGCGACGCGGCCCTTGCACACGTTCGCCGGCGCGTAATCCGAGATCCGCTCGAGCGCCTTGTCACACCCCGCCTCTGCACCCTCGTAGTCGCCCTCGTGCCAGAAGATCATCGCGGCTTGGACGAGCACCCACGCACCAGGCTCGGGATCGCTCTTCGCCGCGCGGCCGGAGTCGAGCGCGACGCGAACGGTCTCCTTCGCTCCTGCGACGTCACCGCGGAGCCACTGCAGATGCGACGCGCGGCTGTACGAGGGCAGGTTCGGTTTGAGGTCGACCATCTGCTGCGCGGCGCGGGTGGCCTCGTCGTAGCGGCCCATCTCGAGGTACGCGTCGCTCAGCGTGCCCCACGCCATCGGGTCGTCGGGGTGCTTCGCGACGATCTCGCTCGCGAGCGTTCGAGCCTCGTCGAACTTGTGGTCGTTCAGGAGGACGAGCCCGCGGAGGTCCGTCGCGAGGCGGCTGTCCGGCGTGCGCGCGAGAACGACGTCCGCGCACGCGTTTGCGTTGAGATAGAAGCCGGGGTCTGCGCTCTCGCGCGCCTTCCGGATCCACGCGCGGCCCAGCATGATCCACGCGTCGTCTTTTGCTTTGTTGGCGAGTACGTCGGCCTGCGTGGCCTCGACGGCCTTGTCGGCGCCGGTCGTCCCACCAGGGGCCGCGAGCGCGAGCCGCTCGGCGGGTGTCGCGCCGCTCTCCGCGACGGGCGCCTTGGAAGCGGGCGCGGCGACGGTGCTCGTCCCGGGCGAAGGCTCGGAGGACGATGGAGCTGCGCTTCCGGAGCAGGCGACCACGGCAATGGCGGCGAGAGCGGTGAGGGCGGAGAGGCGGAGCATGCGGGAGGTACGTGGGAGAGGTGGAGGCGGATCGGGAGGGAGGGAGAGTGGAGAGAACAGGGGGCAGGAGACAGGGAGCAGGGAACCGGGAACCGGGGAACCCGGAGGTCGAGAGTGGCGGCCCTGCGTGAGGCCGCGGCCTCGGCATGGCGCGCTCGGGGCGCGCCTCCTCGGGGCGGGCTGTTCCCCGCCATGGGGGCCGCCGGGAGGCGTGCGCGCGGCTGCGCGGAATGGTTCGCTGGCTAACGATTCCACGGACCGGGCGCGGCCGACGGACGGGCGCGGGTGGGCGGCGGCGGCCGGGGGCCATCCTGCCGCTCCCCTACCCGCAGTCCCGCCGCGAGGGCGGGAGATGTTTAGCCGGCTAACGATTCCCCCGGAGCCCGCCGACGCGCGGCGGCCCGCATCGCGCCCGGGCGGTTTCCGCACGGCGCCGCGGCCGGGCCGAGATGTTTAGCCGGCTAACCATTCTGCGCGCCTCTTCCGGCCGCCCGGGGGACCGCCGGCCGGCCGGTCCTCGTGCGACACGAAGCCCCGGAACCGTCGGAATCCCGGACCGCGCGGGCTTACCGCCGGCGGCCGCGTCGAATGTTTGGCTGGCTAACTAATTCGAGCTCCACGTTCGCCCGCGTGGGCGGCACCCCGCCCGCCCGCACGACCGCGCCCCGATCGGGAGGACAGGGGGCAGGAGACAGGAGGCAGGGAACCGGGGACCGGGAACGCATGCCACAAGAAGAGGGCCCCCAACGCACCATTGCGTCAGGGGCCCGGCCCACGCCTCGCCTGCCACGAGTCGTGGGTTGCTCGGTCAGGGGGCCGGCGCGCCGTGGCCGCCCTGGAAACCTTCATGCGGGACTGCGAGGTACGGGAACTGCGCTTGGAACGGCCTATCGTTCGACTGCGCGCCATCCGAGATGGCGACCGTGCCCTTCGAGAGGATGACCGAGAGGAGCACGTCGGTGACGTCCGCCTGCTCCTTGTTCGGCGCTGCGCCGTACGGGATCGGGCGGCCGTTCGGGAAGCGCGAGTCGAGACCGAGATCGACGCGGAGCACGTCGCCCGTCGCGCTGAGCGGGATGTTGTGGCCGGACGCCTTGAGGTTGATCGTGTCGATGATGTCGAGGCGGTTCGACTTCAGCGAATCGACGACCGACTGACCGACGCCGAGCGCCTTGTAGATGCCGACCGCTTCGGCATCGCGCACGACGACCGGATTCAGGAAGTACGCGCCGAAGTTCGCCACGTCCTTCGCGGGCTTCGTGCGGTTGTACTTGTCCTTGTCCTGCAGACCGATGAGCGCCTCGTTCACGAGCGGAAGACCGAGACGCGACACCTGCACCCACGAGCCGAAGTTCGACTCTCCCCCACCCTTGTGAAGGATGCGCACCTGGCGCCGGCTCGCGCTCGCCCACACGCCGATCGTGTTGTCGTCGCTCGCGCCCGCCTTCGGCGGCTGCCCGTCTGCGGTCAGTGACGCGGTCGGGATCTCGAGCGCGATCGAGTGATTGTTGTAACCGGCGACGTTGTCGCGCGGCGTGCCGCCGAGGAGATTTGCGAGATCGAAGATGCGGCCGATGTCGACGTAGAAGCCGTCGTCCGTCTGCCCCGCCCAAACGCGGCCCTGCGTGGCGTTGAAACCGAGCGGCTGGATGAACTTGGCCATGAAGGCCTCGTCGTACTTCTCCGTCCCGTAGACGATCTTGTTCGTGTTCGGGCCGATGTTCACGGGAGCGACCGGCAGCCCCTGACCGAGGACCTCGCGGCGCACCTTCCCGTTCTTCTCCTTCGTGAGCTTCGTCAGCCAGTACGTCTGCTTCTTGCCCGAGAGCTGCGAGAAGAACTCCTTGCCGCCGCCGAGAGGGGCCGACAGGTTCGCCGGGTCGACGCGCGGGATGGCGGTGTTCGTGAACTGCACCTGATACGTGACCACGTCCTCGAGGCTCTTGTTGCCGCGCGTGATGTGGAACTCGTAGAGCACCTCGTCCGAGAACTCGTTGTAGTTCGGGCCGCCGGACGGCTCCTCGAGCGGGTTGTACGAAGCGACGAGATAGAGCTTGTCGTGTGCACCGTCGTTGACCCACGCCCAGACGTCCGTGTTGTCTGCGGCGGGATCGAAGCCGATGGCCGGCGCTTCGCGATGGCTGGACGCGCTCGCGACGGAGACGACGCCGGTGAGAGCGAGAGCGGAGAGCGCACCGGTGATGAGATGACGAGCCTTCATGGGAACCTTCCTCCGAGAAACTTTTCGATGAAGAGACCGCGCGTGCGCGGCGATCAGGGGCGGAGCACGAACACCGTGCCGGGTCCGCCTGCGTGGCTGTCGGCCCACGCGAATGCTTCGACGTTGCGCGCGCGGTGCAGGCCCGCGGACTCGTAGAACTCGCCGATCTTGTCCGAGAGCACGCGCGTCTTGCCGTCCGCGAGCTGGATGCGGAAGACGCGATCGGTTCCTTCCGCGCCGTCGAGACCGCTCACGAGGATGGCGCTCTCGTCGTGCACGAGCGCGATGCCTGCGGGGTGGCCGACCGCGAGGCCGTCGGCGACCACTTGCGTGCTCCCGTCCACGCCGACGCGGATGACCGACGCGAGCGCGGACGGTCCGACGGCGCTGCCCGTGTCGACGACGTACGCGACGCCATCCCGCGTGACGGCGACGCCTCCCGGATCGGTGAACGGTCCGCCGACGGCGAGGGGCGCCGCCGCGCCGCCCGCGATCCCGGTCTTGAAGAGGCCCGGCTGACCGTCTTTGCGCCCCGTCACGTACAGCGAGCCGCCCATCGCCTCGATGCCCGCGGGCGTGATGCCCTCGGTACCGGCGAGGGCCGTTGGCGTCCCGCCGCCGGCGCCCATCGCGAAGACGCGACCGTCACTTCTCTCGGCCCCCTCTTCACTCGTGTTCTGATCGGCGCTCGAGTCGGCGATGAAGAGCGTCTGACCGTCGTCGGAGATCGTGATCCCGAACGGCGACATGAGCGGCTCGCCTTCGTGCAGCTTGATCGGCGCCGCGCCGGGCGCCGCTTTGAAGATCGCGGGCACACGCAGCGTCCCGAGACCGTCGGGGCCCGGCTGCGTCGCGAATGCGATGAAGTACACGTCGTTCCCATCGGGTGAAGGCACTGCGTCGACCGGCTGCGCCGCTTCCGGCGCGCTGGCGACGGGCTCGATCCGCGAGAGCCCAATGCCCTGATCCGTCCCCTCGTCCGTGCTCGTCGCTTCTTCGCTGCACGCTGCCACGATGGCAGCCGTGGCGACCGTCCCGAAGACGACCGCCGCGCCAGCGAGGATCCGAGCCTTCTTGCTCTTGGCTTCCATGAGCCCTCCTTGCACGCGACCTACGCAGACGGTGAGCAGCCGGTTGCACGAGCACGAGCGCTCGGCCGAGGAAAAAGCGCGATCCACGCGCGTCGCTCGGATTCGCGGGCCGATGCGATCCGAGGCGGTAGCTCGCGCGTTCTTCGCGCCCGCGCGGGTATCGCTCGCGACGCTGAACCGCGCCAGGCGGCGTGCCGTCGCTCGAAAAGTTCGGCGCCTCGACATCGCGGCAGGGCGAAGACACGGTGCTTCCCTTCCCCACGGCGCGAAGGTCCGCGTCGTGCCATCGTGTGCCGCGCCGCGCGACGGCTTCACGCCCTAAATATCGGAGGATCGCGCGAGGCACGGGCGTTGCGATGCACGGAGGCATGACCCGCGCGACGCTCCTCCTCCTCGCCTCGAGCCTCTTCTTCGCTGCCTGCGGCGGCACCACCGCCTCGTCGTCCGCCAACGGCGGTGACCCCGCCGATTCGAACGACGAGCGCGACGGCCGCAACGAGCCGGCCACGGACCCTTCGACGTGGCCGCAGACGACGTCGAAGTCCACGCCGTGGCCCTGGTTCGGCGGCGCGAGCAACGGCGTCGTGACCGCGCCCGAGTGGCAGCCGCCCCGTGCCCTCGGGTGCGAAGTGGAGACCACCATCGCGCGCGAGCCGGACCGCGAGTGGCTACCCGGCGAGGGGCCGCGCGAGATCGTCGTTCGCACGGGCGCGCAGACGTGTCGCCCCGCGGGGGCGCGCCTCGTCGCGTACGAGGACGCGCACCTCACCGCGCCGGCGACCGACGCCATCGGCTATCACGTCATCGAAGGCAGCTGCAAAGCAGGGTTCCGCCTCGCGACGCGCCACGGTGCGCTGGCGAAGATCACGTTCGCGTCGGAGGACGCGTGCACCTCGTACGAGAGCATGCGGAGCCCGAACCCCGCCCCGACCGACGGTTCCTTCCTCGCGACGGAGCTGTCCGTCGTCACGCTCGGCGCCGCCGCCGAGCTCCGGTTCGTCTCTGCCGAAGTGGTGACCGGCAAGCGCCGCTCGGTCGTCGACAAGGAGTAATCACGCGCGCCGCGCTCGTGCGGCCCAGCGATGCTACAAGCCGGGCGCGTGGTGGTCCCGTCGTTCACCGTTCGCGCCATCGGCTTCGTGCGCTCGCCCTTCGCCGAGAAGGCCGAAGCGCCTAGGCAGGCGACCGTCGCGCACGACGTGCCGGGGCGCATCGAGGTGCTGCCGGAGCACGAGCACGCGCTCCACGATCTCTCCGGCTTCGATCGCATCTGGGTCCTCGCATGGTTCGACCGCGCCGCGCGTCCCGAGGGCGTGACCTCGCCCTCGAAGGTCCTCCCTCCGCGCAGCGATGCGAAGCGCGGCGTGTTCGCCACCCGCTCACCGCATCGACCGAACCCGATCGCGCTCAGCGCGGTGCGCCTCGACCGCGTCGAAGGCCTCCTCGTCCACGTCCGCGATCTCGACCTCGTCGACGGCACGCCAGTCCTCGACCTCAAGCCGTACCTGCCCTACGCCGACGCGTTTCCGGATGCGCGCGCCGGCTGGCTCGAAGCGCCGCGTGACCCGCGTCCGTCGTGGGACGTCCGTTTCTCCGCGGACGCCGAGGCGCAGCTCGCATGGCTCTCCACCGAGCACGGTATCGACCTACGCAAGCGCATCGCCGACGCCCTCGCGCTCGGTCCGCAGCCGCATCCTTACCGGCGGATCAGGCACGAGACCGACGGCACGTCGGTGCTCGCGGTCAAAGAATGGCGCGCGCGTTTCGCCGTCGAAGGCGCTGCGATGACGGTGCTTCGCATCACGACGGGCTATCGTCCGAAGGCGCTCGCGCTCGGCGCGGGCGACGCCGTCGTCGAGGTGCATCGCGCGTTCACCGCTCGCTTCGGATAGATTTACGAGCATGACCGAGCTGCTCGAACAGGGCGCCGTCCTGGTCCTCGACGAGATCGTCCGCCGTGCCGTTCGCGCGCACGCGAGCGACATCCATCTCGAGCCGAAGCGAGATCGCATGAACGTGCGCCTCCGCGTCGACGGCGAGATGGTCGACGAGCAAGCCATCCCGCTCGACATCGCCCCCGAGGTGGTCTCCCGCATCAAGGTGCTCGCGCGCATGGACATCGCCGAGCGCCGCGTGCCGCAAGACGGTCAGCTCACGCTCGTGCCAGAGGGCCATACGGTGCACCTCCGCGCATCGTCGTTCCCGAGCTCGCTCGGCGAGAAGGTCGTCTTGCGCATCCTCTCCGGGCAGGCGCTCATCCCGTTCGACCGCATCGGGCTCGACCCCGTCACGCAGGCCATCGTGCGCGAGCTCGTCGACCGCCCCCAAGGCTTTCTCGTCACGAGCGGCCCGACCGGCGCCGGCAAGACGTCGACGCTGTACTCGTTCATGCGGCTCATCGACACGCGCCGCACGAACGTCATGACGCTCGAGGATCCCATCGAGGTCGAGATTCCGCAGATCACGCAGGGTCAGACGAACGTGAAGGCGGGCTTCACGTTCGCGACCGGCCTTCGTGCCATCCTCCGGCAGGATCCCGACGTCATCATGGTCGGCGAGATCCGCGACGCGGAGACCGCAGGCATCGCGCTCCAAGCCTCCCTCACCGGGCATCTCGTGCTCTCGACACTGCACACGTCGGACGCGGTCGAGACCGCCGTGCGCCTCGTCGATCTCGGGGTCGAGCCTTGGATCGTGGCGAATGCGCTGACCGGCATCCTCGCGCAGCGGCTCGTGCGCATCGCGTGCCGCAACTGCAAGGAGACGGCGGTCCTCGACCAAGACCTCGTCGACGGCGAGGAGACGATCCTTGCGCGCGGCGCGAAGATCGTGCGGCCCCGCGGCTGCAACGAATGCCTGCGCACCGGTTACAAGGGACGGACCGGCATTTTCGAGGTCGTCATCGTCGACGACGACATGCGCGAGCTCATCAAGCACAAGGCGAGCCCGCGCGAGTACCGCACGCTGTTGAAAAAGCGCGGGATCCCTTCGCTCCGCCGCGTCGGTCTCGCGAAGGTGAAGGACGGCATCACCACGGTCGACGAGGTCCTCCGCGTGACGACCTAGGCGCCGTCGGGGTCGACGATCGGCAAGAGCGCGTCGACCTTCTCGCGCAGCTCGGCCTTCGACGTCGCCCGAACGGTGACGTGGCCGACTTTGCGGCCTGGCGCACCGTCTTTGCCATAGGCATGGAGGTGCGCCCCCTCGACGGCGAGCACCTCGTCGCGCGGCGGAAGCTTGCCGATTGCGTTGATCATCGCCGACCAGCCGACCATGCGCGTCGAGCCGAGAGGCATGCCGCGGATCGCGCGCACGTGGTTCTCGAACTGGCTCGTCTCTGCGCCCTCGATCGTCCAGTGCCCGGAGTTGTGGACACGCGGCGCCATCTCGTTCGCGACGAGCTCGTCAGCGACGACGAACAGCTCGATCGCGAGCATGCCGACGTAGCCGAGCTCGTTCAACACGCGCCCGGCGAAGCCCTCGGCGCGCGCTTGCAGCTCCGGCGTCCACGCGTCGCTCTGCGGAACCGACACGCGGAGGATGCCGTCGCGGTGTTGGTTCTCGACGAGCGGATAGAAGCGCGTCTCACCGCGCGTGCTGCGAACGGCGAGGATCGACATCTCGCGCGTGAACGGCACGAACGCTTCGAGGATCAGCGAAGCGGCGCCGAGCGCGTCCCACGCGGCGGTCACGTCTTCCGCGGTGCGGAGCACCCACTGCCCCTTGCCGTCGTAGCCGAAGCGCCGCGTCTTCAGGACCGCGGGAAGGCCGAGCTGCTCGACCGCGCGCTGTAGCTCCGCGGCCGAAGACACGGCGGCGAACCCGGCGGTCGGGATCCCGAGCGATGCGAAGAAGCGCTTCTCGTCGAGACGGTCCTGACTCACCTCGAGCGCGCGCGGAGGCGGATAGACGTCGGTGAGCTCGTCCAAGAAGCGCGCCGATCCAACGGGAACGTTCTCGAACTCGTAGGTCACGACCTCGCTCTTACGCGCGAGCTCGCTGAGCCGCTCTTCGTCGTCGTACGCGCCGACGCGTAGCGCGCCCACGTGGCCGGCCGACGACTCGGCACCGGGATCGAGAAAGACGAAGCGCTGCCCGAGCGTGTACCCCGCGAGCGCAATCATGCGGCCGAGCTGGCCACCGCCGAGAACGCCGATGGTCACGAGGAGCTCCGTCCGCTCGGCTCGAGCCGCGGGTCAGGTTGCGCGAGCACCTTCGCGGTCTGCTCGGTTCGCTGCTTCTCGAGCGCGGCGCGCACTGCCGGGTCGCGCCGTGCGAGGATCTGGGCGGCGGCGAGCGCGGCGTTCACTGCGCCCGCTCGGCCGATGGCGAACGTCGCCACGGGCACGCCCGCGGGCATCTGCACGATCGAGAGGAGCGAGTCGACGCCGCGGAGCACCTTCGACTCGACGGGAACGCCGAGCACGGGGAGGAGCGTCTTCGCGGCCGCCATGCCGGGCAGGTGCGCCGCGCCGCCCGCGCCGGCGATGATGACGTCGAGCCCGCGCGCTTCGGCCGAGGCGGCGTACTCGAAGAGGAGATCGGGCGTACGGTGCGCAGAGACGACCTTCACCTCGAAGGCGACGCCCAGCGACTCGAGCGTCGCGGCCGCGTGGGCCATCGTCTCCCAGTCGGAGGTCGATCCCATGATGATGCCCACGCGCGGGCTTGTGGCTTCGGCGTTCGACTCTCGGGCGTTCATGCGAGGCCGGCAGGATATCCAATCGTTCGCGTTCGGCTATCCTCGTTCGGTGATGCAGAAGCCGGCGCTCGGTTGGATCTTCATGGCGGTTCCGCTCGCCGCCGCCGCCTGGGCAGGCTGCAGCAGCGACGACGCCACGCTCGCGCTCCCCGCCGAGGCCGGTGCCGACGCCTCGGTCGTCGATGCCGCGCGCGAGGCGGAGCCGGCCGACGCCGCGACCGACGCGACCAGCGCACGCGACTGCGCCACGGACGAAGACAAAGACGGAATGCTGAAGCACCTCGAGTGCACGGGGCTCTACGCCGACTTCGCGGCGCGGCAGCTCGCAGCCGGGGTGAGGCCGTACAAGCCGGCGGTCGAGTTCTGGAGCGACGGCGCGAAGAAGGCGCGCTTTCTCTACCTGCCGCCGGGCACCAAGATCGATACGAGCGACTTCGACGAGTGGTCGTTCCCCGAAGGCACGAAGGTGTGGAAGGAGTTCGAGCTCGACGGCCGCAAGATCGAGACGCGGCTGTATTGGAAAACGAAGAGCGCGTGGCGCTTCACCGTGTATCGCTGGTCGGCCGACCAGAAGGACGCCGTCCGCAACAACGACGGCGAGCGAATCGCGCGGCCCGGTCTTCCGCCGTACGAGGTCCCGAGCACGAGCCAATGCGAGTCGTGTCACTCGGGGCGAAAGGACCCGCTCCTCGCGATCGATGCGGTGAGCCTCGGGCTGCCGACGGCGGAAGGCGTCACCCTCGCCTCTCTGGCCGCCGAGGGCATCCTCTCTGCGGTGCCACCTGCGACGACGCTCACCGTGCCGGACGACGCGACGGGCAAGGCTGCACCCGCGCTTCGCTGGCTGCACGCGAACTGCGGTTCGTGCCACAACGCGAACCCGAACGCAGGTGCGGTGTTCACGAAGCTGTTCTTCCTCCTCAAGGCCTCTCAGCTCGCGAGCGATGCGCCTGCGGTCGCCGACCTCGACGCGTACACGACGGCGGTGAACAAGGCGGCCTCGAAGATCAACGCGGATGCCGGCGCTCCTTACACGCGCATCGTCCCGGGCAACGCCGCCGAGAGCCTCGTCGCGATCTTGTCCGGGTACCGCGTCCCCGTCAGCGAGGAGGTCGACGAGCGACAGATGCCGCCCCTCGTATCGCACGTCGTCGACACCGCGGGGCACAAGCTCCTCACGGACTGGATCGCGGCAATTCCCCCGTAGCATCGAGCTCGCGCATCGCGCTCGCGAGCGCGTTCGAGAACGCGGTGCGAAGGCGTGCGGAGACGCGATCGACGTTCCACGCGAACGTGAGCGGCGTCGTTGCAGGCTCCGACGTCGCGACCGGCACCTCGACGAGCGCACCGCTCGCGATGTGTCGCTTCGCCGCGATGATCGGACCGAACGCGAGCTGCTCGCTCTGTGCGGCGACCTCGAGCGCGACGAGGAACGTCTGCACTTGGAAGCCGACTTTGCGCTGCGAGCGCGGAAGCGGAAAGTCGTCGTCGATCGGCACGACGCGTCCGTGCTGACGAAAGACGGGGCACACGAAGGGTACCTCGGCGATCGTCTCCAGCGAGACCGCGCCGCGGCCGAGGCGTGCGCGGAGCGCGGGTGATGCGAGGAGCGCGCGACGGATCTCACCCACCCGCTCGGCTTCCCAGCTCGGCGGCAGGTGCTCGGCGCCTCCCGGTAGCAAGAGGAGATCGAACTGCTCCTCCTGCGCGTTCGCGCGGAGGAGAGACGGCGGCAGCTCGAAGGCTCGAATACGCACCGTCGGGGCCGCAGCCCCGAATACCGGCAAGAGCGCGCTCTGCAGGTACGAAGGTGCGCCGAGCGTCATCTCCGCACCGTCCGGTGTCGCTGCGCGCGCGGCCTCGAGCTGCGCCACGATCTGCTCGAGCGCGGGAGCGAGCACGCGCCCGGCCTCACTGAGCACGACACCACGGCTGCCGCGATCGACGAGGCGGCGCCCGAAGTGCGTCTCGACGCGGGTGATCGCCTTACTGACCTGGGAGGGGGTGACCTGTCGCTCGCGCGCGGCGGCGGTGAGCGACGACGATCGCACGACAGCGAGGAACGTGAGGAGGTCGGCGACGCGGAGGTCGGCGACGTCCGGCAAGCGGTCGACGGCGGCGGGCGGCTGGCTGGGGTTCTTCACGCGGGGTCCACGAGCGAGAGGCCGGTCGATGCGAGCGCCGCGAGCGCCTCGCGGGGTGCGAAGGCGACGCTCGGCGCGACGACACCTCGCGCGCGGATCGCGCCCGCGAGCGCCTGCTCGGCCGCATAGGCCTGGATGGCCGCGGTAAGACCGTACGGATCGGTGCCCGTCACCGCGACGCGCGAGCGCTCGCCGCCCTTCGTCGCTTCGGCGATCACCGTGAAGCTCGACTCCGTGCGAGCGCCGGCGTCGGGGCCATCGGCGGCGCGTTCGACGAGCCGGTCGACGAGTGGTCGCCCGACGCGGACGAGAGAGCCGGCGAAGCGGCGCGTGCGATGGAGCACGCGCGCAGTGTCCGGCCCCGTCGCCATGTACGTGCGGACGGTTCGCGCCTGCGTGTGCTCGGGAACGACAACCGCTTCGGGGCTCGGGAAGGAAACGCCGGTGAGGCGCCGGCCGCTCGGTAGCGCGAACGACACGACGTGCTCGGCGGTGCGTTCGACGCGAAGCTGGCCGTCGATGAACTGGAGCGGCTCACGCTCGGCGAGCACGCCGAGGATGCTCCTCTTCGTGCCCCGCGTCGTGGCCGCGGAGCCGCCCTTCGGACGATTCGCGTAGTAGACGTGGATCGTGTCCGGGGCGCCGCCGACCCGTTCGGCCGCGAGGTGGCTCACCCAATCGGCAGGAGCGATCTCGAACGCCATCGCCGGGACGATGCACGCGCCCGAGCTCTCTGCGATCGCGCGGTGCCGCCGCACGGCGTCGGCGACGAAGCGCTGCTCGCCCGTCGTATCCGCATAGTGGACGCCGAGGCGCGCGCACGACGCGAGAACGGGCTCGCCGATCTCGACGAAAGGTCCCGCGCACGCGAGCACGATGCGCCGTCCGCGCACGGCCGCTTCGACCGAGCTCGGCCGTGCCGGATCCGAAACGAGGACCTCCGCGGGCGGCGTGACGCCGCGCGAGGCGAGCCGGTTCACCAGAGCATCGAGACGAGACGCGCTACGGCCCGACGCCGCGTAGGTGATCCCACGCGCGGACAAGGCGTCGCACACGAGCCCGCCGGTGAAGCCCGTCGCACCGTGCACGAGAACGAGAGGCCGTTCGCTCATCGGCCGGGCAGTCTACACGCCCTCACGATCGCACGTGGCCTCGGCTCCGCTCGCGCTCGTACGGCGGAGCTCGACGACAAGAAAAGGCGACGGGCCCGCTCGCGTTTGCGAGGGGCCCGTCAGACGTTCCGACCGCCATGGTCGTGTGCGGGTGTCATGAACCCCTAGCCGAATGGGCTAGGTGGGGAACGCTGATCGCGCTTTAGGCTTCCGAGTTATCCAGAGCTCCGAAGAGATGGCCCGGCGTGCACACTGAGCGACCGTTTGCTCTCCTGGTTCAATCACATAAGGGGATCATGAATGCCGCGAATCACGAACCCGGCAGAAGGAACATCCAGAGCGTAAGGAGGTCCTCGCGGTCGGTCAACGGCCAGACCCGACGCTCGTGAGAGAAAGTGAAACGCAAGAAAGTGGGCCGTTTGCTCGCGCTTTTGGCACATCACGAGCATGCAGCGAAACGAGCCGGTCCTCGCGTCCATCGCGTCTTCGACGGGGGCGGGCACCGCAGCCCAAGGCGCGGCGCGCGGAGCGGTCGCGAGCGCGGCGCCAGGGCGCGTGATCCTGGCCGGCGCCGAGACGCACATCGCGTGGACGGCCGAGCTTCTCGGTGAGGGCCTCGTCGTCGTCACCGTGGCGCCGCCCGCTGCATGGGTACGCGGCGCGCTCGCCGAGCACATCGATGAGCTCGTCGAACGTGAGCTCGCGGCCCGCGGCGCTCCCTCGCCCTACCTCACGGCGTGGTCTGCGATGCCCGATGACGCCGGTGCGCGCTTCGCCGACCAGCTGTTTCGGGCCCGCACCGTCGGTGCGTCGGGGCTCGCCATCGTGCTCGGGTCGCTCGTCGGAATCGCGACGCCGTCGCTCACCCCGGAAGACAGCGATGCCCTCGCCTTCCTCGCCGCCGCCTCGACGTCGACGCCGCTCGTCCTCGTGCTCGACGACACCGACGTCGGCCGCGCGGCGTGGAAGCCGGTGAGCTTGGGCGAGCTCGTGGCCCCGACGGCAGTTGTCGCCGCCTCGCCCCCTCTCCCGCTCGTGCACGCGACGTCGACGACCATCGCGATCACGATCGCGGAGGAAACCCCGGTGCCGTCCGTCGGGATGGCCGACGTGCTCACCGACGACGACATCCTCTCTTCGAGCGAAGTCGAAGTCACGGTCTCGCACGAAGAGCACGCGCCGGAGGAGACGACGGAACCTGCCGAGCCGGAGGCGGTCACTACGCACGTCGATGCCCCGGTCGCGGCGCGTGAGGCCGCGCAGCATCGCGCGACCGTCGGCGTGCCGGTCGCCGGGCCTTCGGATGCGTGGCGGGCGTGGGCGCTCGCGCTCGGCGCCGCGCGTGGGCCGCAGCCGCTCGCCGCGTTCGAGCGCCTTTTCACCGAGAGCTACATGCCTCTCACGCACGCGATCGCGTGCGGCCTGGAGGACCCGCGAGCGCTGCGCGCGCACGACGAGTTCCGGCGCGGCTTCGAGCGCACCTACGCCGACGCATTCGCGACGTTCGGCGCAACGGGTCGCCGCCCTCGCCTGGTGATGGACGCGTACGAGGTCGCCGCGAAGCAGGCGCGCCTCCACAACGCGCGGACGACGCATCTGCTCATCGTCGACGGGATGCGCTGGGACCTCGGGATGTACGTTCGCGACGCGCTCGCGGCGCGCGCGCCCGGTTCGCTGTCGCTGACCGCCGAGCAGCTGCTCTGGAGCGCGCTGCCGACGACCACGTTCCGCCAGCTCGAGACCCTCGCGCGCGGCATGGACGCGCTGCGCGCGCCCTCCGCGGACGAGCCGGCGAACCATGGCGTCGAGTCGCTGCGCGGCCGCGGCGCAGACACGGTGCGGCGCCTTCGGGTCGGCTCGCGCGAGCTCTACAAGCTGGACCTCGTCCCCGCGATGCTCGGCACCCTCGCGCCGTCGGTCAGCGACGCAGCGCACGTTGCGGAGGCGATGCCGGAGATGGCCGACCACGTTGCCGACGCGCTCGCGCGCCACGTCGGAACGCTGTCGCCGCGCACCCTTCTCCTCGTCATCGGCGACCACGGCTTCACCGTCGATCGTCGCGGACGCGTCGCCCACGGCGGGTCCTCGCCGGAAGAAGTCCTCGTGCCCGCGCTCGCGTACCTCGTCGGCGATCTGCACTGACGCGCGCGCGTCACGACCGCGCATCACGCGTGATCGTGATCGTGCGCGTGGTGGAGGTCCGGGACGTGCGCATGCGCATGGACGCGCGGCTCGTGACGGTGCGGGTGCGTGTGCTCGCCTTCCGGCAACACATCGTGGACGTGATCATGGTGCCCGTCGTCGTGGCGATGGGCGTGCTCGTGCTCCAGCGCCGCGTGAACGTGGCGATGCGCGTGCTTCTCGGTGAGATGCAGCGCGACGCCGGCGGTCATGATCGCTCCCGCGACGACGGCGAGCGGACCTGCGGGCTCGCCGAGCGCGAAGGCGACTGCGGCACCGACGAACGGCGCCGCGGCGAACACCGAGGCGGTACGGGCGGCACCGAGCACGCGCTGCGCGCCGAGGTACAGGCGCAGACTGAGGCCGTAGCCCGTCGCCCCGACGACGACGAGCCCGGCCGCGGACCATCCGCTCGGGAAGCGCTCACCGAGCACCAGGGCGAGCACGCAGGCGAGCACGGCGCCGACCGATGCCTTCCCGGCGACCACGGCCGCGGGGTCGATCGCCGAGAGCGGCTTCGCGAGCGCATTGTCGAGCGCCCAACCGAACGACGCGCCGGCAACCGCGGCCAGCCCCGCAACGCTGGCAACGGCCGCATCCGCGCCGCCCCGGCGGTCGACGACGACGAGCACGCCGCCCGCGGCGAGCAGCGACGCGGCAAAGGCGACGCGCCGGCCGACGTGCTCGGCGTAGAGGCACCGCGCCAGACCGAGCGTGAACACCGCTTCGAGGTTGAGCATGAGCGACGCGCTGGCGCCGCTCGTGCGCGCGAGACCCCAGGCGAGCGCCGCGGGCGCGAGCGCTCCGCCGAGCACCGCCACGACGACGACGCGCGGCACGTGCATCCGTCGAAGCGGCGCCTCGCGACGCGAGCGCGTGAGGACGCCGATGCCGGCGGCGCCCGCGTAGAGGAGCGCCGCCGTCGCGAACGCGCCCACGTTTTTTCCGAGCCGCTGCACGAGGGGCGTCGTGACGCCGAACGAGACGGCGGAGATCAGCGCGAGCAGCGTGCCGCGTAGCGCCGGCCCCGAAGCGTTCTCCTGTGCGGGGGCTCCGCTCACGACGCTCAGCGTACCTGTAGTAAAGAGCGCTCACCATGAGCGCTCTCGTCGAACGATGGCTCGCGCGTGAAGAAGCGGCGCATGCTGCGATCCTCGACGCTCGCGGCGCGCACACCTACGCGGACCTCGTCGTCACCTCGAAGCGCGTCGCGTCGTGGCTCCTCGCGCGCGTGGATGCGCCTTCCCTCGCAGGAGAGCGGGTGGCCATCCTCGTCGCGCCCGGCGCACCGTTCGTCGCCGCCTTCTTCGGCGTGCTCCTCGCAGGCGGCACCGTCGTCGTCCTGTCGCCGCTGCATCCCGCGCCGGAGACGCAGTATTTCTGCGACGACGCCAGCGTACGCACCGTTCTCGTCTCGGCCGAGCATGCGGAGCTCGCCGCGCCGCTCGCGGGCGGTGAGCGCGAGGTCCACGTTGCGCCGCTCGAGCCGCTCCTCGCGAATGCAGTCGCGGAAGCACGCGTGAACGCATCGGCGGCGTCGCTCACGGCAGATGCGCCGGCGCTGCAGCTCTACACGAGCGGAACGACGGGCAAGCCGAAGGGCGCGGTCATCACGCACGAGAACCTCGCGGTGCAGCAGCGTCTCGTCGGCGAGGCGTGGGGGTTCTCGGCCACGGACCGGCTCCTCCACGCGCTTCCGCTCCACCACATGCACGGCCTCGCGATTGCCCTCCTCACCGCGCTCGGCGCCGGCGCGACGACGCGGCTGACCGCGTTCGATGCGCCCGCGATCTGGAACGCGATGAGCGAGGCGACCGTCTTCATGGCCGTGCCGGCCATGTACCACCGCCTCTTTCTAGCGTTCGACGCCGCAGACGAGCCGACGCGTGCGCGGTGGAGCGCATCGGCGCGCGCGCTCCGCCTCGCGACGAGCGGCAGCGCTGCGCTTCCGGTCACGCTCGCCGAACGCTGGCGCGTGCTCACGGGCGCGATCCCGCTCGAGCGCTTCGGCATGACCGAGATCGGCGTCGGCATCACGAATCGGCTCGTCGGCGATCGCCATCCCGGCTGCGTGGGCTTTCCGCTCCCGACCGTCGAGACGCGCATCGTGGGTGAGGACGGCCGCGACGCGGAGACGGGCGAGCTCTGGATCCGTGGGCCGTCGGTGTTCGCTGGCTATCACGGCAAGCCCGCCGAGACCGCGAAGGCGTTCGCGGACGACCCCGAAGGCGGCGCGCGCTGGTTCCGGACGGGGGATACGGTCTGCCGCGAGGCGTCGCTCGGCGCGCCGGCGCCATTCAAAATCCTCGGCCGCACCAGCGTCGACATCTTGAAGAGCGGCGGATACAAGCTGTCCGCCCTCGAAATCGAGGAGGTCCTCCGCGAGCACCCTGCCGTGGGCGAGGTCGCCGTCGTCGGCGTGCCCGACGAGGCGTGGGGCGAGCGCGTCGTCGCCTGCGTCGTGCGACGGAGCGGCGCGGCGCCGTGCGACGCTGCCGCGCTGCGCGCCTTCGCCCGTGAGCGGCTCGCGGCCTACAAAGTCCCGAAAGACGTGCTCTTCATGGCTGACCTTCCGAAGAACGCGCTCGGGAAAGTCGTGAAGCCCGATCTCACCGCGCGAGTCCGTGCGCTCGGCGCCGGTGCGTGAACGCGCGCATGCTGGGGCGGAGCGCGCCGATGACGAAGCGGTGACGCGGACGTGCCGCCGGCGTACTTTCTCCCACGAAGAGCGCCTGAGACGGCGTCGTGTCGTTGCACGCGGCCGTGGCCGCGCTAGCGTGCGGCTCGAAATGCACCCTTCGCACGGCTTCGTCGCCGCCTTGCTTGCTCTTTCGGCCTCGGCCTCCCTCGCGGTGGGCTGCGGCGGCTCCTCGTCCCGCACCGGCTTCGAGGAGACGCCGAGCACGCCGGCTCCGGGCGACACCCCGGCGCCCACGCCGTCGGGCGACTTCGACACGAAGCCGCCTCCGACGCCCGACGCGCCGCCGGAGGTGAACGAGGTCTACGGCCATAGCGCGACGACGCTCTACCGCCTCGACCCGAAGACGAAAGCGGTCACCGAGGTCGGCCGGTTCGACGGATGCGGCTCGGTCATCGACATCGCGCTGGACGAGAAGTCGACGCTCGTCGCCGCGAACTACGACGCGCTCTACACCGTCGACAAGGCGACGGCGAAGTGCACGGAGATCGGGCGCGGCAGCTACCCGAACTCGCTCTCGTTCGTCCCGAAGGGAACGCTCGACCCGAACGAAGAGGCGCTCGTCGGCTACGACGACGCGAGCTACGTGCGCATCGACCTGAAGACCGGCGGCAAGACGGTCCTCGGCTCGCTCGGCGGCGGGCTGAAGTCGAGCGGCGACATCGTCTCGGTGAAGGGCGGCAAGACCTTCCTCACCGTCAAGGGCGGCACGAAGTGCTCGACGAACGACTGCCTCGTCGAGGTCGACCCCAAGACCGGGAAGATCCTCTTCGATTGGGGCTCCATCGAGCACAAGAACGTGTTCGGCCTGTCGTTCTGGGGCGGCAAGCTCTACGGCTTCGACGAGAGCGGCGTCCTCTTCGAGGTCACGTTCGGCACGAAGCAGGTCGCGACGAACAACATCCCGATGCCGGGCAAGCCGTCGGACCTCTCGTTCTGGGGCGCGGGCTCGTCGACGAGCGCGCCGCTCGTCGAGAAGCCCCAGTGATCGCGCCGCGGTAAGCCCTCGCCGGGCCGGCCGCTCACTTCTTCTTCGGCGCCGCGCCCTTTCCGGAGCTCGCGGCGCCCGCCTTTGCGGGTGCGGCGCCCTTCGCCGGAGGCTTCGCGGGGGCGGGCTTCGCGGGCGCTGCCCGGAAGTCCATGCGACCGAGCTTCCAGTGTCCCTGCTCGGAGACGAACGCCATCTCGCGCGTCGTCGACGAGCCGAGCCGGATCCGGAAGCGCACCTCGTCGACCGAGAGGATGTCGCGGAGGTCGTCCGCGTTCACGTCGGAGCACGTCTCGAGCGGGCTCGTGCCGCCGCCCTCCGCGAGGACGGACTGCACCTTCACGAGCGTCGCGATGCGCATCGCGCGCACGGAATCGTTCTGCCAGATCTCTCCGAACGTCTCGTCGTCGATGGCCATTGCCGCGTCGAGCCCTTCCGCGCCGGTCATCGCGTTCGAGATCATCGGCTCGAGCGCGGAGAGGCGCGGCTTCTTCGAGGCGAGCTCCGCGACGAGCGAAAGGCATGCGAGTCGGGCGGAGTCGCGCTGGTAGGCGGCGGACGAGCGCTTCGCCTCGGCAACGTCGGCACGCCGAATCGTGTCGAGCACCGACTCGGCGGGGACGGCAAGCGCGACGGCTTCGCGGTTCGTCACTTTGAGGGTGTTCACGCCGAGGACGTTGCCGCGCTCGTCGGTGAGCGGCCCTCCGCTCGAGCCCGGGTCGATCGGCGCCGTGTGCTGCACGTACGTCAGCGGCTTTGCCGAGTCGTCGAGCTTGAACCGTTCGTTGGACACGTAGCCGCGCGTCGTCTGGTACGAAGGACGGCCGGCCATGCCGGGGAAGCCCGTCGCGATCACGCCCTGCTGATCCTTCGCGGCCGCATCGGCGAACGCGAAGCCCTTGTCGAAGGGAAGCTTCTTCGCCGGCCTCAGGATCGCAACGTCGTGCAGCGGGTCGGTGTAGACGATCTCGGCAGCGCCGAGAGCCGTGCCATCCGCCAGCTCGAGGGCGGCCGCATCGGCCAGCTCGACGACGTGGCGGTTCGTGATGACGAGCGTCTCGCTCGCCCCGGTCGGCGTCGTTCTCACCACGACGAAGCCGCTTCCGAACGCGCCGCGCGCACGCGCGCTGTAGAACGCCTTCTCGTCGTCGTCGCGAGCGCTGGCGGCGAGCTCGCCGAACGCGAGGTCCACGGCTGCCGGAGGCTTCACGCGCACGAGGACGGTGAGCTTCCGGGGGTCCGGCTTTGCGTCGGCGACGAACTTCGCACGCGGCGCGGCGGGCGCGTCCTTGCAGCGCGCACCGAGGTCGTTGAACGCGCCGCTCACGTTGCTCTGGAGAGACGCCCACTGCGCGGCGAGCGCGGTCACGTCGATCGATGCAGAGGTGCCCTTCGCGATCGCCCGCGTCGCGCTCACGGCCCGATCGCGCGCGCGGCCGAGGCTCGGGCTGCCCACGCGCACGGCGGCCATCTCGTCGGCGGCGGCGAGCTGCTCCCGAAGCGCGCCGGTCTCGACCTTCTTCGCCGCGGCGAGCACGGCCGCGCACTCGCGCGGTGCCCGCTTGGCTTCGCAGACCGCGCGAAGCTCGCCATAGGCGGCGCGCGACTCCGTCGTGAGCGGCGCGAAGTCGGCCGCCATCTTCTCGACCGCGCCACGCTGCGCTCGCGCGAAGTCGCTGACCTGCTGCAGCGCGGTCGTCGCGCGCGTGACGGCATCGCGCGTGGGGGCGTCGCCGGGCCGTGCGGCAGCGAACGACGCGTGGAGATCGGTGGACGCTCGCTCCACGGTGAGGAAGAGCTCGACGACACCGGCGAACGAGCCGCGACGCGCCTTCGCGCTCTCGCTCACGTCTTCGAGGAGCTCCGTATAGTGCGCGAGCTCCGCGCCGAGCGTCGCGCACGTGGCCGCCTCGGCGCTGCCTGCCGCAGGTGCATCGGCCGGCTTGCCGTGCGCGCCGCCGCCGCAGGCCGTTTGCGAGCCGGCGAAAGCAGCAGCGATCAACGTCGCGACGGCGAGGTTTCGAGAGCTCATCTTCCCCCGAGAGCGCAGGCCGGCGCTCCCGTCGCAAGGTTTCCGATCCGCGTCTCGAAGGCGTAGCACACACGCCCTCCGTCGCCAGGGCGCTGCCCGGCCAGCGGGAGACTCAGAGGCCGCGCATGTGACCGCGGAGCTCGTCGCTTTTCGCGAGCCCCGTGTGCTTCCAGACGATGCGGCCCTCACGGTCGAGCACGATGATCGTCGGCACGGCGGGGATTTCGCCGAAGGGTCCGGAGGGCGAGGTCGACGCCACGTCCCCGAGCGCGACGGGGAACTCCACCTTCAGCGTCGTCACGTACGCCTCGACGAGCACGATCTCCTTGCGCGGGTGCAGCGCGACGAGCGCGTAGTTCACCTTTGCACCGTCGTTCTTCGCCATGGCGACGAGGAAGTCGACCTGCGCCTGACCGACGATGTCGCCCGTCGTCACGAACGCGAGGATCGACGGCTTGCCTCGCATCGCGGCAGACGACACCGGGCGGTCGTCGAGCGAGTCGAACAGGAAGGTGACCGGCTTCTCGGGCAGAGACGGGCCCGGGCGGTCGGAGACGCCGACGGGGGGCCCCTCTGCCGGTTTGGCCGCGCACGCGGACGCTCCGGCTCCGGTGAGGGTGAGCACCGCGAGCGCCGTGAGCGCTTCGCGCACCATCGTCAGTCGTCGCCGCGCTGGCCCACGAAGACGTCGCCCTTGTTCGCGAAGAGCACGTTGAACGTCGTGAGCGAGCCGTAGCAGCCGGTGATGTACTGCTGCATCTGCACCTTCTCCTCGGCTCCGAGCTTCGGGTGCGCGTTGATCTTCTGCTCGAGGACGCGAAGCTTGTCTCGGATGGAGACGATCTTCGAGAACATGCTCTCGATCGGGATGCGCTTCTCCTGCGTGCCCTCTTTGCCGGGCTTCAGGATGCATTCGCCGCCTTCCCAGCGCTGACCGAGCTGCGCGTCGCCCACGCCGAGCTCCTCACGGAGCACCTCGCGGAGCACTTCCCTGAATTCATCGGCATTCATGTCGAGCAGCTCCTCCGGGAGTTGGATTTCGAGCTTCTCGCGACGTCCGCTCTCTCCGAGTACCGGGAGCGAGCGCACGCGCGACGTGCGTGTGCGAGCCGCCGGTTTCGCCGTGAAGGTCCCGCGGCGGACGTACTGCGAGCACGTGTGATGTTGGTAGAGCGGCGACGGCCACACGCCGAGCAAGCACTCGCCGTGACGCTTCACCTCGCCGTTGACGTCGATCGACTCGATGACCCGCACGAAGCGGGCGCACGAGCCACAACGCTTGTCGAAAGGATCGTTGGGGTCAGTCATCGGTCCCCGCCGGAAGGTCCGGCGCGAAGAGATCGATGTAGCGCAGGAGCGCGGGCGGCGCATCGCGGCCGGCACGGCGATCGGCGACGACGGCGTGCGCGAGGTCCTCGACGATCTGCGGCAGCGGCACCTCCGCCATCGTCGTCGCCGCCTCGCGGGCGATGACTTCGACTTGGCCCTTGTGCGCCAGCCATTCGTGGCGCGCGTCGATGATGCCGTGGTCCACGTCGTAGCGAACGAGCAGGATCTCGACGAAGTCGAGGTACAGCGGCGAGACCACGAGCCCGATGCGCTGGCCATCGCGGATGCCGACGAGCGCGCGCGGTGGGGTGCTGCGCTTCGCGGCGCCTTCGACGTTGCGTACGATTCGCGCGCGCCTCGCTTCGTCCTGCTCCACCCCGAGGAGCGGGGCGTACAACGCGACCTTCGGAACGCCCACCGCGGGCGCATCCGCGTCGAGAGCGTCGAGCCATGCGTCGCGGCCGTCGGCAGGGAGCGACTGGTAGGCGAGCGCGGCCGCAGTGACCGCCTCCGCGTCCTTCGCGAGCGCGGCGAGCCACGTCCGCCATGCCGCGTGCGTGCGTGGGTCGAGCGAGCTCGCGCGCTCGCTCGCGGCGAGACGCACGGACGACACGTCGCTGTCGCTCGGCTTCTTCCCGTCGGTCATCGGTCGCGCGCGAACGCTAGCACCATGTCGGGCACGAAGTCCTCCCTCGACGCCCGCTCGCACGCCCTGCCGTCGTGCGCCCGTGACGCCGGCGGAGGGCTCACGCGTGACGTCCGGCGCAGCTCGCCCTTGACTCGCCTCCCCATCCCGGGATCTCCTCTCGTCGCTCCATGCCTGCGCCGTCCCCGCCGCACGATCCGCCGGAGGTGCTCGCGCGCATCAAGGAGAATCTCGACCTCGTCGACATCGTCGCTCGGCAGCTGCGGCGCCAGATGGGCCCGTTCGTCCAACACGAAGACCTCGCGTCTTCGGGGCGCGAGGCGCTGCTCGCGGCGGCGCGCAGCTACGATCCGGATCGGGGGATTCCGTTCCGCCGCTGGGCGAACTTGCGCGTGCGCGGCGCGATGCTCGAGACGATGCGCCAGCAAGGCCACTTGCCGAAACGCGTCTACGCGAAGGTGCGCGCGATGCGCGCCGCCGATCGCGTGCACGAAGCGGCGCTGGAAGACGTGGCCGCGGCTCCGCCCGGAACGCCGGAAGCGGCCGACGCAAAGCTGTCCGAGCAGCTCGACTCGGCCGCCTTCGCCATGGCGCTCTCCTTCCTGAAGATGCGCGGCGGCGAAGCCCTCGAGCGCGCGAGCGACCAACGCGAAAGCCCGGAGGAATCCGTGGGACGCGCCGAGCTCGTCGCGACCGTGCGCGCCGCCATCGCCGAACGCCCGGACGCGGAACGCCATCTCCTCGAACGCCACTACTTCGACGATGTCGACTTCGACGACGCCGCGAAAGAGCTCGGCCTGTCGAAATCGTGGGCCTCGCGCCTGCATGCGCGCGCGATCGAAGCCGTCGCGAAAACCATGAAACGCGACAAGATCCGCCGCGAATAGCCGCAGCGAACGGTGCGCCGACGGGCGGCAAGCCTCTCGCCATTCCCCATTTCCGGTTGCCTGTTCCCTGTTCCCCCGAAACTTCCCAAGCAACCGAAACCTCCCCCCGGCCGAACGGGCCCTTCAATGCGCATCGGCCGCCCAGAAGCCTCCTCCTCCTCCCCGCCCCTCCCGCCGGCCGCGAGCTCCCCAGCGCCATCCTCCCAACCATCCACCTCTCCCTCCGAGCCGTCTCCCTTCGCGCGCGTCCTCCGCGGGCTCGGCACCGAGGTCGACCGGGGCGAGAAGCTGATGCGGCGGGCCATCGAAGGCACCGGCAAGGAGCTCGGAACGACCGAGCTCCTCGCGTTGCAGGCCGGCGTCTATCGCTACAGCGAGGCCGTCGATCTCTCCGCAAAGCTCATCGATCGTGCGACGAGCGGAGTGAAGACGGTGCTGCAGGGACAGTGACGCGGGCGTTCGCTACTTCGTCAGGATGGCCGGCGCGCCGATGCGCGACACCGCCGGCGTGACCGCGATCTCCGAGAGCTCGGCGCCCATCAGCGCGAACGCACGCTCACGCAGGAAGATGGGCCGCGTGTTGCCATACCAATCGGTGCACGAGGTCTCGCACACGCCGGTCTCGTTCGACGACGAGACGATGCCGAGACCGCGCAGCGCGCCGCCTGCGTCGACGGCCCAGAACCCGATGTTCGAGATTCCCGAGCCATACCAGCCGCCGCCGCCACTGCCGCCGCCGGCGTTGTTCATGACGGGAAGGCCGAACGCGCCCGTGCCGCCCGCAGCCGGCTTGAAGAAGAAGCCGTGGCTACGCGACTCGCCCTGCGAGAGGCCCTCGAGCTTCGCCGCACCCTGCGCATCGAGCGGTCCGGTCGTCGAGATGCTTTCGAGATCGAGCGCCGTCGCCCCCTGCACGGCGACGAGCGCGCGCGAGTCACCGAGCGGCTCGATGCGCACGACGTAGCCCGGCACGTCCCGCGAAGTCGTCACGCCGCTCGCGAGATCGAAGCGAACGAGCTTGCTGCTCGAACCGCCGCTGCCGCCGTAGTAGCCGGCGCCGACCCCGAGGAAGAGCGCATCGCCGACGAAGCGATTCTTCGTGATGTACGTCGACGTTCCCGTCTCGGCGAGCGCGATCGCGCGGTCCTTCGTGGCGAGATCCTGGTTGCCGTACACGTCGAAGTCGGCGAGCGGGAGCGACTCGACCACGAGCTTGCGCGTCGTCGACGGCGCGCCGGATCCGCTCCCCGTGCTCGGCGAGTCGTCGGCGATGTCATCGCCGCCCGGCGTGCCGAGGCCGGCGCTCTTCGGCGCCGTCCACTCCGTCCCGACGATGTGGAGCACGCCGTCCTTCTCCTTGAACGAGAACTGATCGCGCGGCGTCGCGGCGGCCTTGTGGGCGACGACGCCGAGGTCCTCGAAGCGGAACATGTACGCGCGCGGCAGCGACCAGAGGAAGACGGCGTCCGGCGTGACGTAGTGCTCGCGGCCGTAGCTCGAGAGGAGAGCGCGCGCGTTGCACGCGAAGTCTCCGTCGTCCGGGAGCTCGCATTTCACGACCGTGTGGAAGACCGGACTCGAAGGGACGTCGAGCGGCACGTACACGTCCGTCGGCGCGAACAGCGGCGCGCCCTTCGTGAACGTGCCGTCGCCGTTCGCCGTGTAGTACGAGGGGATGTGGATCTCGCGGTCGGAGCCGCTCCAGCGCCACGCGCCGTGCGGCATGTAGAACACGAGCTTCCCGTCGATCATGCGGCTCGCGTAGTTCGAGCCCGAGTAGTAGTCGTTCGACTCGAGGTACACCGTCTTGAGGCGCTGGAGCTTGCCGTCTGCCAGGCGGAAGCTCGCGACCTCGGTCGCGCCGTGCCACGAGTAGCCTTTCGTCGTGTCCTCGCCCGCGACCTTGATTCCGTAGCGGTAGCCGATGACGTAGAGGCGGTCCCCGCGGACGAGCATCTCGTCGTACCAGACGTTCGAATTGAGCGCCTCGGTCGGCGCGACGGCCAGCGAGGAGGTCTGCACCGGCTTGCCTGCTTCGGCGACGGACACCGCATACAGGCGACCCTTACGGAGGACGACGAGCGCGTCGCCGATGTTCTTCACGATGCCGCCTTCGTCGACACCGGCCTCTTGGTTGTTCGTGATGGTCTCGTTCGCCGGCGGAGGGCTCGACGAGCCCGCAGACGAGGCCGATCCTTCGTCGCTCGCCGGCGCGCCGGCGCCCGCGTCGGCATAGCCGCCCCCGCCCCCCTTCGACTTCGATGCGGCCTCGATGTCCGCGAGGTAGCTCGTGAGCTCTTCGCTCGAGCCGAAGCGGCGCAGCGAAGCACTCGGACCTTTCGTGCCCTCGCTGCCGGACGAGCCGCAAGCGAGCGCGAAGAGGGGGAGAACCGAGGCGAGCATGAGAGAGCGATGACGAAGCATGGCGTAAGTTCCTTTCGGTACCGCCCATGTCCATCGAACGTGCCAGCGCATCCGGAGCCGTATTTTCCGCCGATCTCCCGCAAAAACAGCGCTGATGGCTCGCATCCGCAGGACACGCACGCCGGAGCGCGTGCCAGGACGTGCCACGCGCGGTAAAGAGGCGGGATGGAACGTGAGCGCGTGCTCATCGCGATGAGCGGAGGGGTCGACTCCGCGGTGGCGGCGGCACGCCTCGTCGACGCGGGGCACGACGTGGTCGGCGTCACGCTGCACCTCTGGGACTACCCGGATGATCCGGAGAAGACCCACGGCCGCTGCTGCGCGCCGGAGGACCAGTACGACGCGCGCCGGACCGCCGATGCGATCGGCATCCCGCACTTCACGTTCGACCGGCGGGAGCTGTTCGCGCGCGCGGTCGTCGCGCCGTTCGTCGAAGCTTATCTCGCGGGCGACACGCCGGCGCCGTGCAGCGCCTGCAACCGCGGCGTGAAGATCGCGGAGCTCATCGCGCTCGCGGATCGGCTCGGGGCGGCACGCGTCGCGACGGGCCACTACGCCCGCATCGGGCGGACACCCGACGGCGAGCCGTGCCTCCTCGAGGGCGTCGATCGCACGAAGGACCAGAGCTACTTCCTCTACGCGACCCCGCGCGAGATCCTCGAGCGCCTCGCGTTCCCACTCGGAGCGAGCACGAAGGCGGAGGTCCGCGCCGAGGCGATCGCGCGCAAGATCCCGGGCGCGACGAAGGGCGAGAGCCAGGAGCTCTGCTTCGTCGGCGCCGGAGCGGGCGCGTACGCCGCGTTCGTCGAGGAGCGCGCGAAGACCCGGCTCCGTCCCGGCCCGATCGTCGACGGCGAGGGACGCGTCGTCGGCACGCACGACGGCATCCACCGCTTCACGATCGGTCAGCGCAAGGGCCTCGGCGTCGCGCTAGGCAAGCCCGCGTTCGTCACCGCCATCGACGCCGAGTCCGGCACCGTGCACCTCGGCGACGATGCAGACCTCGCGTCGGCGGGAGCCGAGGTGGAAGACGTGGTCCTCGCGCCAGGCGTCCGTCTCCCGCTCGACGCGCGCGTCCGCGTTCGCTACCGGCACGATGGCGCGCTCGGCTCGGTGCTCGCCCACCCGAGTGACCCATCGCGGGCGACGGTGCGTTTCGCCGAGCCCGTTCGCGCCGTGAGCCGCGGGCAGATCGCCGTGTTCTACGAGGGCGACCGGGTGCTCGGAGGCGGGCGCCTCCGCGCTGCGATCCCGGTGCAGACACGCGCCGCGAACGCGCCGACGACGAGCGACGTCTGCTAGAGTCGCGCTCGTCGTGAAGGGAACGCTCCGCGCACGCGCCTTGTCCGTGGTCGTCGCTGCGAGCGCTGCGCTCGCGAGCGTGCCCGCGTGCTCGCAAGGCGAGGGCACCGGCAAGATCTCCGGCACGCTGAACGTGCCGAACTGCTGGACCGGACCGATCGAGCTCGACGCCGACTTTCTCGCGGGCGTGCCCTACCGCGAGGGTCTGCAGCTGCGCATCCAGAGCGGCAGCGACTTCCAGACCTTCAGCGACGGGCTTTCGATCCTGCTCTACGACGTTGCGAAGGTCCGGCCGGATCCGGCAGCCGGCTTCCCCGGGCGCTATCGTCAGCCGCTCGTCGTCGATCTTCCTCCCGAGGTCACGCCGCCTGGCGTGCCGATCGAGATCGAAGCCGACCCGGCGTTCGTCGCGCTCACGCTGTACCTTCAGAAGAGCTGCCGGACGCAGAACGTCACGCTGCACGCCGTCGACGAAGTCTCGATCCCGACGGACGGCACGTGCGACGCGCGCCCGGTGAAGGGCGCCGACCCGACCGTCGGTTGCGACCCGACGCGCGAGAGCCCGGCCGGCGTGGGGAGCGGGAAGAGCCTCATCGCGTTCACCCACGTGTTCGACGGCAAGGTCGACGAGCCGCAAGCGGCCGAACGATTGACCGAAGGGTGTTTCGACGTGTACCTCGCCGACCCGCGCGAGGTCGCCCCCGGCGGCGTCGGTCCGCCGCCGCGCTGCCGTGGCCATCTCCGCGGCACGTTCAGCTTCTACTTCGAGCGGGGCCGCCCGAGCCAGCCGTTCCCCTGACCCGCCTCGCGCGAGCGCGCTGACTCGCGAACGTGCCATGTGCGAACCATGCCCACATGCGGCGCGTAGGCTGCCGTTCTTGCTTCGCGAGAAGTAGGCCGATAGCGTTTTCCTACGGTGGAAAGATCCGCCACTCAGAGGTCGCTGCGCGCGCGTGCGCGTGCGGCGAGCGTCGCGTGCCTCGTGGTCCTCACGATGGCAGGGGCGGCGTACGCGCAGAGCCCGCCGCCCGGCGCTTCTGCGCTCCGGCAGGCGCGCGCCGCGTGGGACAAGGGCGCGCTCGAGACCGCCGAGCCTCTCTACCGTGAAGCCCTCGAAAAGGGCGGTCTCGCGCCGAACGACGTCCTCGAAGGCTACGTGCGTCTCGGCGCCGTGCGCGCATCCCTCGGCAAGCGTGAACAGGCCGTCGCTGCCTTTCGCGCGGCGTCGATCCTCGACTCGACCTTCGCCGTTCCGGCAGAGGCCGGGCCGAAGGGCCCGCAGTACGCCGCGCAGGCGAAGCGCGATACGGCGAAGATCGGCAGCATCCAGCTTGCGCTCCGCGCGCCGAAGGAAACGCCGAGCGGCAAGTCGTTCACGGTGACCGCACAGCTCGACGCCGCGCACATCCCGATCGTCAGCCGCGTCGCCGTGCTCGCGCGCGACGGCACGAGCGCGCGCGAGTCCGTCGCCGAGACGAAGCCCGGCGAATCCATGGAGCTCGACATCCCGGCGGAGGTGACGCTCCCGAACGCGAGCCTCCTCGTCCGCGTCGACGCGCTCGACAGCCATGGCAACCGCCTCGCGTCCGCAGAGGAACGCGTGCGCGTCGCCGACGGCCCTGCTGCAGGTGCGGTGGCGGCCGGCGGTTCGTCCGGCTCGGGCTTCACCGCGAGCCTCGCCAACTCCCCTTCCCCGTCCGGCGACACGTCACTCCGCCGTGGCGGCAGCTTCTGGTCTTCGCCTTGGCCTTACGTGATCGGTGGCATCGCGCTCGCGGGCGCGGGCGCCGCCGTCTACTTCGGAACGCGACCGTCCGACGACGTCTCCGTCGGACAGGTCGGGGTGCGAACGCGCTGATTCGCGACCTCACGCCCATCGTCTCCCGCAGCACCGTCTCTGAGTCATCGAGCAACAGAGGAGAAGCCGTTTGCCCCATGATCGCGCCCATCGCCCGGACATGAGCCAGGGCAGCGGTCCGTCCTCTCCGGGCGGGGCCGGCGCACCTGGAATGGCGTCGATGCCCGACATCCGCGGGCAGGGCGGCGGGACGTACTTTCTCGGCCGCTACCGCGTCGTCGACGAGATCGGCATCGGCGGCATGGCCTCCGTGCACCTCGCGCGCATGGACGGTCCAGGCGGCTTCCAGAAGTGGGTCGCGATCAAGAAGATCCATCCGCACCTCGTCGAAGACGAGTCGTTCGTGCAGATGTTCCTCGACGAGGCGCGCGTCGCCGCGCGGATCTCGCATCCGAACGTCGCGACCGTGTTCGACCTCGGCAAGCACGAGGACACGTACTGGATCGCGATGGAGTACCTCCACGGCGAGCCGCTCCGCGAAGTGATGCGCCGGACCGAGGAGCTCGGTACTGCGATGCCGCCGGAGATCGCGTGCCGAGTCATCGCCGACGCGGCGGAAGGTCTCCACGCCGCGCACGAGCTCCTCGGAAAGAACGGCGAGAAGCTCGGGCTCGTCCATCGCGACGTCACCCCGCACAACCTGTTCGTGACGTACGACGGCGTCACGAAGGTGGTCGACTTCGGCATCGCGAAGTTCAGCTCTCGCATGAGCCACACGCGCGCCGGCACGCTGAAGGGCAAGCTCGCGTACATGTCCCCCGAGCAGGTGCACGGCGAAGGCATCGACCGCCGAACCGACATCTTCGCGCTCGGCGTCGTGCTCTGGGAGCTCACGACGGGGCAACGCCTCTTCCGCATGGAGAGCGATCTCGACACGCTCGCCAAGGTGCAGGAGTGCAACGTCCCGCGACCTTCGACGCTGATCCGCGGCTATCCCGTCGACCTCGAGAAGATCGTGATGAAGGCGCTCGCGAAGAATCGCGGCGAGCGCTTCCGGACGGCACGCGAGTTCTCGCGCGCGCTCCAGTCGCTCCTGATGCGCCGCGGCCTCTTCATCGCTTCCGACGAAGTTTCCGCGTACACGCAATCGATCTTCAACGATCGGATCCAGAAACGCGAAGCGCACCTGCGCTGGGCGTCCGAGGTCACGCAGACGATCAACGTCGAGCAGCTCCTCTCGAAGCCGAAGATCGGCCCGGAGTACACGAGCTCGGAGGTGCAGTCGCAGCAGCCGCCGAAGCCCGGCGGCGTGAGGCCCGCGGCCGGCATGCCCGCCGCCCTGTCCTCGCCGTCCGGTGAGACCGGCGTGCCCGGCTACGGCGAGGTCTCCGACGAGCTGAAGTCGACCGGACCGTCGCTCACCGCGCCGCGCGCGCAGCAGCAGCAGCACCAGCCGCAGCAAGCGTATGGCGCGCCTCCGCGTCCGAACGGCGGTCCGCGTCCACCGCAAGGACCGCCGCGTCCCGCAGCCGGCGCGCCGCCCGCCATCGATCATGCGCCGCCTCCGCCGCCGTCCGACGAGGACATGCACCCGGCCGACGGCGACGGACCGACGATTCAGGCGCTTCCCCCGTCGCTCGAAGAGCTCGGCTCTGCACCGGCGCTCATGCTCGGTCGCGATTTGATGCGCGGTGAGCCGCCGACCGTGATGGAGCCCATGCCGGGCTCGCGCACCGGCACCGAGGGACCGACGATGATGGCGAGCCCCGGCGCGCGCGCGCGTCTCACCGCGCCCGCCGCGGCCCCCTCCGACGAGGCGATGGCCATCGAGCCGGAGGACGACTTCGAGGAGGACCAGGACCAGACGATGGTCGCGGCGACGCGCGGCGACTCGGGTCCGCTCCACGCGCCGCCCACGTTCCCGCAACCGTCAGGTGGCGGAGGTCGCGGTCAGGACGCACGTGGCAGCGGGCCTTCGGCGCCGCCGCGCCCGCAGCCGAACCGCTTCGCGTCGACCGCGCAGATGCCGCCGCAGATGCCGCCGATGCGGAACCCGCTCGGCTATCCCATGCAGGGCCAAGGGCCGCAGCACACCGGGGAGATCGCGTTCTCCGAGACGATGGGCGTCGGTCAGGGCGGCCACGGCATGGGCGACGCAGACTTCGGCGCGCGCACGGGGCCGAGCGGGCAGATGCCCGTCGACTTCGGGTCACCGCGCAGCGGTCCGCATCCGACCGGCCCGGGCGGCGAGCTCATCCCGCGGACGTCGGCGCGCATGCAGCTCACCGTCCCGCGCCTCGGAGCGCCCTCGTACGACAACCGCACGATGACCGCGCAGCGGCTCAAGCGGCGTCCACCGATGTGGGTCGTCGCGGCGCTCTCGTGCTCGATCGCGCTCCTCATCACAGGCGTCGTGCTCGCGATCGTTTCGTCGACGAGCTCGCCGGCGCCCGCGCCGACCGCAAAGACGACCGGCGCTGCGACGTCGGGCGCCGCGACGACGGGCGCCGCGACGACGGGCCCGTTCGGCTCGGCGCGATCGGCGTTCAACACGGTCGTCACCACGGTGCCGCCTTCCGGCGCGCTCACGCCACCGGCCGGCGGTGCCGGGACGCCGCCGGTCATCACCGCGGCGACGAACGTGGCCGCCGCACCGGAGCCGCCGCCCGTTGCCTCTCCGCCGGCCGCGACGACGACGACCACGGCCGCCGCACCCGCGACGCAGACGGTGACGACGACCGCGGCGACGCAGACGGCAGCCACGTCCCGTCCTGCGCCCGTCGCTCCGCCGACGCCGGTCACGGCCGTCGCGGCGCCCGCAGCAGCGCCGCCGAAGAAGCCTGCTGCGCTCGGCGCGATCACGGTGGTGTGCATGCCGAAGTGCGATCAGATCATCGACAACGGCTCGCCGCTCGGGCCGGGGCACATCTTCAATCGGCCGGTGCCCTCCGGAAAGCACACCCTGCAGCTGTCGGCGCCGAACGGGGTGAAGAAGAACCTCATCATCGAGGTCGTCCCGGACCAGACGCGCGAAGTCCGTATGTCGATGGATAAGTAGAGGGGCTCGCCGCGCACGTGTATCGGCCTACGCGCCCACGCGCGCACCCGTCGGAAGTGGTCGTCGCTCCACGGTGTGGCTTCGTTCCACGGCAGAGCCTTTCGCGATTACAGGCCTTTTCGGCCGATCCGCGACGCCGGGGTCCATCGCGTGGGCTCGCGCGCCGCAGAGCTCGGGCGGCACGTGGGGTGCACTTCCTCCGTTTGAAGGAGAAGCGGCGACCTGAATCCCTCGCAGGGCGTCCCACCGTACGTGAAGTTGGAAGTCGGTCAGGTGATCTCGGGAACGCTTCGTCTCGTCCGCAAGATCGCGGACGGCGGCATGGGCTCCGTCTGGATTGCCGAGCATCTGGTGCTCGGCACCGAAGTGGCCGTGAAGTTCGTCTCGGGGCCTTGGGCGGCGGTGCCCACCGCGCGTACGCGCTTCCTCCGCGAGGCGCGGATGACGGCGAAGATCGACAGCCCGCACGTCGTGCGCGTGCTCGACTGCCGCCTCGACGAAGGCGACGAGCCGTATCTCGTCCTCGAGCTCCTGCACGGCGAGACGCTCGAGCAGCGCGTGCGCCGTCACGGTCCGCTCTCCGTGTTCGAGGTCGTCGAGATCGTGGCGCAGGCCTGCGAAGGGCTTGCGGCGTCCCACGCGGCCGGCATCGTGCACCGCGATCTCAAGCCCGAGAACGTCTTCCTCGTCGCCGGTACGAGCGTCTTCGTGAAGCTCCTCGACTTCGGTGTCGCCAAGCCGAAGAACAAAGACGAGTGCCTCGACTGCGACCGCCTCCCGGCCGGAACGCCGCAGTACATGAGCCCGGAGCACATGTTCGAGCCGGAGACGACCGACGAGCGCTCGGACCTGTTCTCGCTCGCAGCGGTCGCGTACTTCGCGCTCACGCGTCGCACGCCCTTCGAGGCGGAGTCGCTCGAGGCGCTCTACTTCGCGATCGACGGTGGCACCTTCAAGCGCCCGAGCGAGATCCGCCCCGAGCTCCCCGGCGCGCTCGACCGTTGGTTCGAGAAGGCGCTCGCTCACGAGCCGAAGAACCGCTTCGCCGATGCGCGCTCGATGACCGACGCGCTCTACGACGCCGTTCGCGAGGCGCGCGGCGGTCGCTCCACGATTGCTCCGGACGACGTCGCCCCCGCGTCGACGCGCGAGCAGCCGACGCTCTCCGAGCTCACACGCGTTCCGATGCGCCGCATGAAGCGGTCGCGCGCGGCTGCGGTTGCCGCGGTCTTCGTCGCTGCTGCCGCGAGCCTCTTCGTCTGGCGCGAGACCGGTCCGGTGCTCCATGCCGCGAACGCGTCGGCTCCGACCGAGCTCGCCGCCGGCGGCGCCCCGCCCCGCCCGGCCACGCCCGCCGTCGAGGCGGCTGCCGCCGCGAAGCCCGCCGAAGCGCCCGAGATGCACGCCGAGAACGCAATCGCCCCGCGACGTGCGGCCCAGCCGCATCACCGCGGAGGTCCGGCGGTCGCAGTCGTGACGTCCGACTCCGAGTCCTGCACGAAGATCGAGGGCGATCCGGCGCAGCTCGGCCCGGCCGTGCGCGACCTGCTCGGCGCCGTCCCGGAGACGGTGCAGCCTTAACCTCAGGCGGAGTGGAGCGGCGTTGCCCTCCGCGTGAAGTCGGAACAAGATTCGGCAGGCGCTGCGGCATCGTCCGCGCCCCGGATCTTCTTCGCCTTGACCATGAAGTGGCCTCTCCACGCGCTTGCGGCGCACGTCGCGCTCGTCGCCCTCGTCGTGCTCGCGCCGGGCTGCAAGGGCAAGACGGAGGTGAGCCTCGACATCGCGCTGCCGAGGTCGGCGGTCGGCGCGACCGCGTGGTTCGAGATCGGCGCGTTCCGTGACGCCTCGTGCGCAGCGCTCCGCCCGATGCTGAACGACGGCGTTCCGGAGGGCGCGACGACGCGGCTCGCGTTCAAGCGCGAAGACGCTCAGTCGCCGCGCGTCGGTGACCTGCCGCGTGGCACGTACGCGTTCGCCGCGGTGGCGAAGGACGAGAACTGCGCGGTGCTCGCGACGGGGTGCACCGAGGTCGACCTCGCCGAAGCGACAAGCGTCGACGTTCCCATGAACGAGGCCGACGGCACGACTGGCGCGTGCGGCGTCGGCGCTTCGTGCCAGGCCGCGCGCTGCGTACCCGCGAACGACAATGCAGACCCCAGCGTCGGCGCCGGGTGCTCGCTCGAGCTGCTCGGCGCCGGTCCGCTCGCGAACCCGGTCGGCGGCGGCGGCTCGCTCGTGAGCGCGCCGGCGATCGCGGCGACGCCGAGCGGGTTCGTCGTCGTCTACCGCGAGATCGATCCGAACGGCGCCACCGCGCGCGTCACCGTGCTGCCCCTCGATCCGGCAGGCGGCGCGCTCGACCCCGCGCGCCCGCAGCTCAAGGGCCGCTGCGCGAACTCGACGGAGTTCGACGGCGTGGGCCTCGTCACGAACGGGGGCGATGGGCAGATCGTGCTCGCGCGTTCCGCGTGCGGCACGCGGCCGGGGCTCGAGCTCCTCAGCTTCTCGACGAAGCCGGAAGTCACGATCGATCCCAACTTCCGGTCGTCCGACTCTCCGACCGCGCAGTCGCTCACGCTTTCGGGCGCGCACGTCGCGACCGAGCGCGCCGCCGGCAACGTCGTCGTCTTCCTCGAAGACGGCGCGAGCCGCATCGCCACGATCAAGCCGGGTGAAGGAGTCACGGCACCGAGCGGCTCGTTCGGCGCACAGACGGGCGCGACCGGGTCGTGGGTCGCCGCGAGCGACAAGGTGCTCGCGGTCCTGTCGGCAGGTCCGGCGGTGAAGCCGCCGGCCTCGGACGCAGGCGCCGGCGCCGACGCGAGCCCGCGCGACGACGAGGAAGACGGGCCCACGCTGTCGCTCGTGATGGTGCCGGTCGCGACGCCAATCGATCAGTTCAACGCGCTCGCCGGGACGCCGCGCGCTCCCATCACCTTCCCTGGCGAATGGGGGGCCGTCGCGGCACGCGGTACGCGCGTCATCGTGATGAGCGACGGCGGCGGACCTGGCCGCTCGGCAACGTTCCGCGCCTTCGACCTCGACAAGACCACGCCAGCGGAGACGAACGGCTTCTCGGTCGAGGGCGCCGGGAAGATCACGACCGGCGACGTCGCCATCCTGAACGACCGGGTGTACTTCGCCGCGCTGAAGCAGGGCTCCGTCTCCCTCCATGTCTACGCGAACGCGACCACCGTACCGACGCCGCTCCGCGAGGTCGTGTTCTCACGACAGCCGCGCATCCCGGCTGTCGATGGCGTCCGTGACGGGCGCATCGCCATCGCGGCGAACGAGTCGCGGGTCGCGGTCGCATGGACGACGGCGAAGATCCTGAGCCCGAACGACTCGACCGGCGGCTACGCCGTCTTCGCGTGCACGCAATGAGGCGCGGACGCGATACGCGAGCGGCGCGAGGAGACGCGGGCGCGAAGACGCGACGCCTCGAGGTGACGATCCACGAGCTCGCGGCCGGCGGTGACGGCGTCGCGCTCGCCGACATCGGCGGAGAACGGCGCGCCGTGTTCGTGCCCGGGGTCGTCCCGGGCGAGCGCGTCGAGGTCGCGGCCGACCTTTCGACGCGGCCCGCGCGTGGTCGCCTGCTCGCGGTGCTCTCACCGAGCGCGTCGCGCGTCTCCGTGGCTTGCGTCCATGCCGATGCGTGCGGGGCGTGCGACTGGATGCATCTCTCGCCGGAGGCGCGCCTCCGCGAGCACGGCGCCATGATCGCGCGTGTTCTGCCGCGGCGGTTTGCGCGAGAGACCGTGTCCGTCACCGCTGCGACGCAGCCGCTCGCGTACCGGTCGCGCGCGCGCGTGCACGTCGAGGCGAGCGGCCGTGACGTCAAGGTCGGCATGTTCGGCCGGCGGAGCCGCGAGGCGGTGCACGTCGATTCCTGCATCGTCCTCGCGCCCGAGGTCGAAGCGGCGCGTCGCGCGCTCGAAGCGCTCCTCGCGGGCGCCCGTGGCCGAGGTGAGGCGCAGCTCGCGCTGTCGGCGCCAGGCGAACGTCGTCGCGCCGTGTTCGACCTGCGCTGGCGCGGCACGCTCCCGCCGGCCGTGTTCGCGCGCGCCGAGAGCGCGGTCGCGAGCGGACCGCTCGCCGGGCTCCGCATCTTCGAGGAGAGCGACGAAGGAAGGGCGCCAGGCGCTCCGCGTCCGCGTCCGACCGCCGTGATCGGCGACCCGACGCCGTGGATCGTCGGCGCCGACGGCGCGCCTTTGCGGCTCGCCCCCGGCGGGTTCTCGCAAGCGACGGAGGAAGGCAACGCGAAGCTCGCGGCGCACGTGGCGGAGCTCGCGGCGTCGCTTTCCCCTGCCGGTGCGGCGACCCTCGAGCTCTATGCCGGCGCGGGCAACCTGACCGTGCTCCTCGCGCGCGACCGCAAGGTCGTCGCCGTCGAATCCGACGGCGACGCATGCGTCGCGGCGCGCGCGAACCTCACGGCACGCGGGCTCGATGCGCGCATCGTCGAGGCGGACGCGTCGACGCATCCGATCCCGCCGGCGACGAAGCTCGTCGTGCTCGATCCTCCGCGCACCGGCGCCCGTGAGGTCGCGCGCGCGCTCGCGGCGCGACCCGTCCCGGCGGTCGTGTACGTGTCGTGCGATCCGCCGACGCTCGGACGCGATCTCGGCGTGCTCGCCGATGCCGGGTACGAGCTCCGCGCCGCCCAGGGCTTCGAGATGTTTCCGCAGACGAGCCACGTCGAGACCGTGTGCGCGCTCGTCCGGGGCAAGCGTTGACGAGCCCCGCGGCGTCGCTCGTGACGCTCGCGCGTCGCGCGCTCGCCGAGGCAGAGATCGCGCGCGGAGCGACGATCCTCGTCGCGGTGAGCGGCGGCCCCGATTCGATGGCCCTGCTCGACGTGCTCGCGCGGCTTGCGCCTCGCGTCGGTTTCGCGCTCTTCGCGCACGGCGTCGACCATGGGCTGCGCCCCGCGGCGGAGGCCGAGCTCGATCTCGCCGCCGCGTTTGCGGCAGCACGCGACGTGCCTTTCTCGCGAACGCGAGTCGCCATTGCGCGCGGCGGCAACCTCCAGTCGCGCGCGCGTGCCGCTCGCTACGAAGCGCTCGCGCGTGCGGCCGCGCACCTGCAGGCGAGCGCGATCGCCACAGCTCACCACGCCGACGATCGCGCCGAGACCGTGCTGATGCGCCTCATGCGCGGCTCAGGACCGCGCGGCCTTGCCGTCCTCCCGGTCCGCGGCCCGCTTCCAGAGGAGCTCGCGGCCGACGTGTCGCCTCGACCGTCGCTGGTCCGTCCGTTCGTGCGCGCACGTAGACGCGCGGTGCTCGCGCATCTGGAGCGGCACGGCATTGCCTGGGCGACGGATCCGTCGAACGAAGACCCTCGTTTCTTGCGCGCGCGCGTCCGGCGCGAGGTACTTCCGCTCCTCGAGGGGCTCGCGCCTGGCGTCGTCGATCATCTCTGCGCGCTCGCCGATCAGCTGAGTGATCGCAGCGACGGCGCGGCGTTTCCGTTCACCCTCCCACGTGCGACACACGACGCGCTCGCCGAGCTCGCGCGGTCGCGCTCCACGTCGGCGCGAGTTTGGCTTCCGAATGGGCTCGTGGTGACCCTCGACCCCAGAGCGCGACCCGGACCTCGACCGCCACCGGAGCCTCGTCGTAGACGCGAGCCCAGGTGCGCGCCCGGAAGTACCGGAAACGATGGGTGAGCGGCACGAGTCGTTGGCGCATGCCGAGGCTGACCTGCGGTCGGCTGCCGGCGTGGTTATCTGGGACAAGCGCCGTGCTTCCCCGCCGAGACCGAGCGAGAAAGCGCCGCCGTGGCAAATTCGTCCCCCTTCGCGCGAATCCCGCCCTCGATAGGGGGCATCTGACGTAGTAGCCTGAAAAGTCCGAGGCCAACGTGAAGCAATCGCACAAGACGCTGCTCCTATGGGTCGTCCTGATCGTGATGTTCCTGACGATCTGGCAGTTTTTGACCCCGGCGGAGCGGAAGGTCCCCGTCGCATTCAGTGATTTCGTGAACGAGGTCCATGCGGGCCGCGTCGACGAGATCCGCATCAAGGACCGCGAGTACACCTACAGGATCAAGGGCGCCGACCCGACGAAGGGCGGCGGCACCAAAGAAGCGGTGGGCCCGCTTCCCGACGAGAAGCTCCTCGAGACGCTCCGCCCGGAGGCGAAAGACGCTCCGGCCCCGAAGGTGTTCTTCGAGAAGGAAGACCAGTCGCCGTTCTGGTCGAGCACCATCGTCACGCTGATCCCGATGGCGTTCCTGATCCTGATGTTCTTCCTCTTCATGAGGCAGCTCCAGGCAGGCGGCGGAAAGGCGATGAGCTTCGGCAAGTCGAAGGCGCGCATGCTTTCGGACTCGCAGAACAAGATCACCTTCGCCGACGTCGCGGGTGTCGAAGAGGCGAAGGACGAGGTCGAAGAGATCATCGCCTTCCTCAAGGACCCGAAGAAGTTCCAGCGCCTCGGCGGCCGCATCCCGAAGGGCGTCCTCATGATCGGGCCGCCGGGCACCGGCAAGACGCTCCTCGCGCGCGCCATCGCCGGCGAGGCAGGCGTTCCGTTCTTCAGCATCTCGGGCTCGGACTTCGTCGAGATGTTCGTCGGCGTCGGCGCGAGCCGCGTCCGTGACCTCTTCGAGCAGGGCAAGAAGCACGCGCCCTGCATCATCTTCATCGACGAGATCGACGCCGTCGGTCGTCACCGCGGCGCAGGCCTCGGCGGCGGTCACGACGAGCGCGAGCAGACGCTGAACCAGCTCCTCGTCGAGATGGACGGCTTCGAGTCGAATGACGGCGTCATCATCATCGCCGCGACGAACCGCCCCGACGTCCTCGACCCGGCCATCCTGCGCCCGGGCCGCTTCGATCGTCGCATCACGGTCAACCGGCCGGACGTCCGCGGCCGCGAGGCGATCCTCCGCGTCCACACGAAGCGCGTCCCGCTCTCGCCGGACGTCGACCTCGAAATCATCGCGCGCGGCACCCCTGGGTTCGCGGGCGCCGATCTCGAGAACCTCGTCAACGAGGCCGCCCTCCTTGCCGCGCGTCAGGACAAAGACGCCGTCAGCATGGCGGACTTCGAGCTCGCGAAGGACAAGGTCCTCATGGGCTCCGAGCGTCGCTCGATGGTCATGACCGAGGAAGAGAAGTGGAACACGGCCGTCCACGAGGCGGGCCACGCGGTTATGATGATCGCGAACGAGAACCACGACCCCGTCCACAAGGTCACCATCATCCCGCGCGGTCGTGCGCTCGGCGTGACGATGCCGCTCCCGAAGGGCGACGTCCTCGGCCGCACCAAGGAGCAGTTCGAGGCGCAGATTCAATCGGCGCTTGGCGGCCGCATCGCGGAAGAGATCGTCTTTGGACGGCTCACCACGGGCGCGTCGAACGACATCAAGCAGCTCACGGCCATCGCCCGCGCCATGGTGTGCGAGTACGGCATGAGCGAGAAGATGGGCCCGCTGTCCTACGGCAGCGAAGAAGGCTCGGTGTTCCTCGGCCGCGACTACAACCAGCGCAGCCAGGACTACTCGGAGCAGACCGCGCGCGAGATCGACCAGGAGGTCCGCTCGCTCATCCAGACGCAGTACGACAAGGTCCGTACGCTCATCTCGGAAAACCGTGAGCGTGTGGAGGCGATTGCGAAGGCGCTGCTCGAGCACGAGACGCTCGATGCGGAAGACCTGAAGGCGCTCTTCGAGGGGCGTGAGCTCCCGCCGCGCACGAAGGTCATCATCCCGACGTACGCCGAGAAGGAAAAGGCGAAGGCCGAGAAGCGCAAGGCAGCGAGCATCTTCGGCGGTCCGCCGAAGCCCGCCACCTCGGGCTGATCGAGGTCGACGCTGACGAGCGCTCACGGGCGCTCGGCGACGACGAAGCGGCCGGCGAAACCTCGCCGGCCGCTCTCGTTTTGTCCGTCATCGTTTCTACTGCGGCGTGCGGCAGGCGCGAGAAGGCAGGCTCCTCGCGCCGTCCTGCTCGCGCCGGCTACTTCAGTGCAACGATGCCCGCCCAGAAGAGCCCGCGGATCGCGTCGTGCCCGCCGGCGCTCGGGTGGATGCAGTCTTTGTAGAACCAGTTCTCGGACGCCGGCGTCGCCACGGCGTGGCTGACGAACGGCGTGTACATGTCGAGCAGCTTCACCGGCGCGTGCTTCGCGGCCTCTGCCTTCATCGCCGCGTTCCACTTCGCGAGCGGCTCCGCGGTGGGCGTTCCCTCCGGCCAGAGGCTGAGCGCCCCCGGGCACGTCTGCTTCGCGGGCTCGTAGTAGAAGCGCCCCGTGCCGCCGCTCGGGTCGTAGATGTTCGTCATCAGCACGTCGACCTTCACGCCCGCGCCGAACCGGTCGGGCTTCGACAGCTCCGCCATCGCCGCTCCGAACCCCGCGACGAAGTTGTCGATGTCACGCTGCTGCTGCTCGGGCGAGCCGAGGACGACGTTCGCGAGCCCGCGCTGGACGTCGTTGCCGCCGATCGTGCCGACGACGAGCACGGGACCGGGCAGGTTCGCCGGGAGCGCGGTCACCTGGTTCAGGAGGATGCCCTTGTTCGACGGATCGTTCGACGCGGGGACCGTCGCGATCGCGCCGCCCTTCGACGCTTTCACCACGTCCGCGGCGGGATCGATCCCCGTGCACGTCGCGAGGTCGTAGCCCTTCCACGCGGGATACTTCGCGTCGTCGTTCTTCGCGAGCAGCGTCCGGTAGAACGGAAGCTCCTCGGGGTTGCTGCCGGCTCCGACGTCGGAGATCGAGTCGCCGACCACGATGACGGTCTTGTGCTTCGCGGTCGGACACGCCGTGGGCGGCGGGATCACCGAAGGGTCGCTCGGTCCTGCGTCGACCGGTAGAGCGCCCGCATCGTCCCCCGCAGAAGAGGCGTCGGCGTTCTGCGCGCCGGGAGAGGAGCTCGAAGACGAGCTGCAGGCGAAGAGCCCGAGCGTGAGCGCCGCGACCGCGGCGGGCGTGTTGAAGCGGATTTGCATGGCGCCGAAACGTTAGGCCACGAGCCCGCCGCGCGCGAGCGACACGACGCGCGCTCGAGCTGGTAGCCTGCCGTACGCCGTGAACGTCATCGGCTTCGACGACGCGCCTTTCCCGAGGGAGCACCGCGGCGACGTGCTGCTCGTCGGCGTCATCTGCTCACGCACGCGCGTCGACGGCATCGTGAGCGGGCGGATCCGGCGAGACGGCGCGGACGCGACGCGCCGCATGGTCGAGATCATCCGCGCGAGCCAATTCGGCGCGCATCTCCAGGCGGTGATGATGCAGGGCATCGCCGTCGGTGGATTCAACGTCGTCGACATCCACGGCCTGCACGCGGCGCTGAAGGTCCCTGTCCTCGTCGTCACGCGCAAAGCGCCCGACATGCCGGCCGTGCGGCGCGCGCTCTTCTCGGACGACCCTGTCGCGCGGCCGCCCGTCGCCGGGGCGGCACGGAAGTGGGCGCTCATCGAAAAGGCGGGGGCGATGGAGAAGCTCACGCCGTCGCGCCGCGCGCAGAAACGCGAAGCGAAGCGTCCGACGGGGATCGCCACCGGGACTCCGCGACTGTGGATCCAGCGCGCCGGGCTGTCCCTCGAGGAAGCGCGCGAAATCGTGGCGGACACGACGCTGCACGGGAACATCCCGGAGCCGCTCCGCCTTGCTCATCTCATCGCGGGCGGCGTCACCACCGGAAAGAGCCGCGGCCGCGCCTGAGTCGGCCCGCGCGGCGCCGCGAACGACGCCGCGTGCCGAAGTGTGTGCCACGCGGCACAGCTCGCGCGCCGTAAGTTCCTGCAATTGCACGCGTGTGAGCCGGGCACGTGGCTTGTAGGAGCGCCGTCGTGAGGCGCGTCCTCCCTGCCCTGACGCTCGCCGCCGGCGCGCTCCTCGCGTCTCGCGCGAACGCCGACGAGCTCCGCTTGTCGTGGCGCGCGCCGATCGGGTGCCCGACCAGCGCTCACGTGCGCGACGCCGCGGTCCGAACCGCGGCACGCGACGGCCTCGCCGATCGTGGCGAGGTGCTCGAAGCAGACGCGGTCGTGAAGCGTGACCGCCTCTGGCGGGTGTCGCTCGTCACGCGTCGCGGCGGTACGACGTCGGCGGAACGCACGCTCGAAGCGTCGTCGTGCGATGCGCTCGCCGAAGCAACCGCGGTGATCCTCGCGCTCGCCCTCGTGCCATCCCCGGCGCCCGTCGAACCGACGTCGGCGGCGGCGTCCGGCGATCCCGCGGCGTCCGAGTCACCCGCGGCGGACGCGGCGCCCGCGTCGGCGACGCCGCTCGACACGGCATCCGAGTCCGCCGAGCACGCCGCGCCGGCAAACGCGGCCGCATACGCGCCGGGGCCGATCCGAGAGAACGGCGTGGCGGCGTCGCGGGATGGCGCTTATGCGCGTCGCCTCGCGGTGTCGGCGTCGCTGGTGACGAACGCCGGCTCCCTTCCGAGCGCAGCGGTCGGCGGGGGAGCGACCCTCGCCTACGGCTTCGGCCGCGGACGCCTCGAGGTGGGTGGCTCGTACTTCGCGGTGCAGTCGAAGACGACCGCTGCCTCTGCGGCGGGAGCTCGGTTCGGGCTGGGCGCCGTCGCGGCGCGCGCTTGCTATGCGCTCGCGCGGGGCGTGATGGAGCTCGCGCCGTGCGTCGGCGCCGAGGTGCTCGTCGTCGACGCACGGGGATTCGGCGCATCGGCGAACTACGACACCGGTGCGGCTTGGGTCGCGGCCACCGGGGGCGCGCTCCTCCGCGTGCCGGTCACCTCGCATCTGGCCGCTCGGGCAGACGCCTCGATCGGGGTCGCGGTGACGCAGCCGCGCTTCGTCGTCGACGGCGACGGCGCGGTGTACGAGCCCGCCCGCGTCGGCGCCCGCGCGGGAATCGGCGCGGAGCTGCTCTTTTTCTGACGGGTCGGGATGAGCGCGTCCACTCACCTCCCGATGTTCGAGCGTGCGGGCGCCGCCCACGGCAGCGTGGGGTCGGCCGATCGCCCGCGCGATCGCATCGCCGGAGACGTGCGTCCGGAAGACCTCTCGTTCGAAGAGGTGTACCGGACGGAGTTCGCTTTCGTCTGGCGCAGCGCGAAGCGGCTCGGCGTGCGCGACGCATCGCTCGACGACGTCGTGCAGGAGGTCTTCGTCGTGGTCCACCGCCGGCTCGCCGACTTCGAAGGTCGATCTTCGCTGAAGACGTGGCTTTTCGGGATCACGCTGCGCGTCGTGCGCGACCACCGCCGTGCGACGCGGCGGCGAGACCCGGGACCGCCCGTCGACCCCGATACGCTGCGCGGTGCAGGCGGCCCGGCCGTCGACGCCGAAAAGGCGGAAGCGGTTCGTCTCCTCCACGCGTTGCTCGACGAGCTCGACGACGAACGCCGCGAGGTGTTCGTGATGGCGGAGCTCGAAGAGATGTCCGCGCCCGAGATCGCGGAGGTTTTGGGCATCAACGTGAACACGGCCTACGGGCGCCTTCGCGTGGCGCGCCAGGAGTTCGAGCAAGCGCTTCTGCGTCACCGTGCGCGCGACGAGTGGAGGCTCCGATGAGCCTCGGCCCCGATGCGCGCTCGCTCGTGGAAGCCGGGCGCGACGCCGACGATCCGACGGAAGCCGATCGGGCACGCGTGCGCGCGAAGCTCGCGGCGCGGCTTGCCGTGGCCGCAGCTGCCGGTGCAGCCGCAGGCGCATCGGCAAAGTCCGGCGCGGCCGCCGCTGCCAAGTCCGCCTCGGCCGCGAGCGCCGCGGCTGGTGCGGCGGCGGCGGCGACGCCGGCGATGTCGGTAGCGGCGAAGGTCGTGGTGGCGCTCGCCGTGAGCGGCTCGCTCGCGGGCGCGGGCGCGCTCGCGACGCGCACGGATCCGGCGCCGACGACGGCCTCTGTCACGGCGCCCGCACGGGCATCCGCGTCCGCATCCGCATCCGCGCCCGCCTCCGCCTCCGCCTCCGCCTCCGCATCCGCGTCCGCATCCGCATCCGCGTCCGCGTCCGCCTCCGCGTCCGCACCTCCGCGCGTGCGTCCCTCGATCGTCGAGGGAGCAGACGGCCTCCGCGAGGAGTCGGCCCTCCTCGCCGCGGCCCAAGCGGCGCTCGCGCGTGGTGACGGAACCGCGGCCATGAGCCGACTCGACGAGCATGCCGCTCGCTTCCCGCGAGGGGCGCTCGCCGAGGAACGCGCCGCGGCGCGGGTGCACGCGTTTTGCGCGTCGGGACGAGCGAGCGAGGCGCGCGCCGCCGCGGCCGCGTTCGTTGCGGCTCATCCACGCTCTGCCCTTGTGCCGGCCGTGCGCCGCTCGTGCGCAGACGAGACGAGCGGGAGCGCGAGCGGCGATCGCTGAACGATTTCGAGACGGGAGCGCGGGCACGCGGCCACCCACGGACATCATCGACATGGACGCGACGTCGTCCTCCACAGGAGAGCTTGCCATGACCCGTGTTTCTGCCTTCGTGCTCGCCGCCGTCACAGCGTCGGCGGCGCTCTCGTTCACCGCCTGTAGCTCGGGCGACGTTTCCGTCGGCTCCTCCGAGCAGGCGCTCAAGAAGAAGAAAGACGGCAGTCCGACGGGCGACGGTAAGACGTGCTCGTGGGACGACACGGTCAGCTACGACGTCGCGACCGGCAAAGAGACGGTGCATCCTGCAGCCAATGGTCCGTACAAGGTCGGCGACTCGTTCAAGTCGCCCGACGGCTGCAACGATTGCACGTGCACCGACAAGGGCATCGCGTGCACGGACGTGGCCTGCGGCGGCAATCCGGGCGGTGCCGTCTGCAACTACAACGGCAAGACGTACAAATCCGGCGAGACGTTCCCCGCCGGCGACGGCTGCAACTCGTGCGGCTGCCAGCCCGACGGAACCGTCGCGTGCACGCTGATGTTCTGTGCGCCCGTCGAGTGCAAGAAGACCGGCTGCAGCGGCGAGATCTGCAGCGACCAGGACGTCGCGAGCGACTGCGTGTGGAAGGAGCAGTACGCTTGCTACGCTACCGCGACCTGCGAGCGCGGCTCCGACGGCAAGTGCGGGTTCCGCACCACCCCGGAGCTCTCGTCGTGTCTCGCCGGCAAGTGATTCTCGCGCGGTGACGGTCACGTCGCGCCGCTGGCGACGCGCGTTGGCGTCACTTCCGCGCGAGCGTGACCGGACCACGCAGCGGGCCATCACTCGCGGTGACGACGAGGCGTTCCCCGTCGACGACGATGGTCGCGTGCTCCGCGGTCGCTCCGCCCTCGAGCGTGACCGCGAACGCGCGACCGTCCTTCGTCGCGCTCGCCGTGATGATGCGCGCATGCGTCCCGAGCGGCGAAACGACCTCGACCTTCGCGCCCGTGACGCGCACCTCGACGAGGTGCGCGTCGAGCGCCGGCCCGTTCGCGCGATCGAACGACGTGCGGTCCACGATGCGCCATCGCCCCTGCGCGATCCCGAAGAGCCGCGCGCCCGGGTCTCCGGCAGGGTCCCGCGTGATGACCTCGGTGCTGACGGCTCCGTGAAGCTTCGCGGCCGCGGCGCCACCCGCGCCGATGGCGAGGCAGAGCGCAAGCGCGTGCGCCCACTGCGCGCGCAGCGAGCGGCGCAGGCGCGAGACGCGTTGGCGGACGGTCGCCGCAGGCAGACCCGCGTCCGCCGCGATCTCGCGAAGCTCCTCGCCATCGTGCTCGCGCACCATCCACTCGAGCGTCTCTCGATCTCGCGGCGTCGCGAGCGAGTCGACGACGCGACGGAGGAGAGCGCGCGCTTCGACGGGAGGCGGCGGCGCGCCCACCTCCGGGACCGGCGCCGCGGAGGAGCCACGCGCCCGTCGATGGAAATCGGCGACCTTGTTGCGCGTGAGCACGCAGAGGAAACGTCGCAGCTCGCTCGGCGTGGCCGGCGTGCGCGGGGCCGCGAGAGCGTCACACAGCACGGTCTGCGCGACGTCCTCGACGTCGTTCGCCGGCACCCGACGCCGGACGAGCGCAGCGACCGCAGCGCGGCACGCAGGATCGGCGAGACGCTCGCGCGCGTGCGTCTCGGGCGGCAGGAGCACGGTGGCCATCGACGTCATCATCGCGAAGGAACCGCCCCGTGTGACGGCGGATCGTCCAACTTCTGCGCGCCGCGCTTTTCCGTCACGAAGTCGAGAGCTTCGCGCATCGTCTCCTCCGGGTCCTCGCCCATCTGCCCGTGGAAAGCGCCCGGCAGCGGGAAGAAGGCCGCGGGGATGCCTGCCCGCGCGAGGGCCGCTACGTCGGTCTTCATCGCGGCGTAGGCGACGTCGTGTGTGCCGGCCGCCAGCGCGACTGCCTTCGCCCGCGCGAGGAGCTGCGGCGAGGGCACTGCGGGGCTCCCGATCAGGACCGCGCGCGCGTAGCGGACCGGCCATCGCGCAACGAGCTTCTCCGCGATGTCCGCGCCTTGCGAGTAGCCGATGACGACGATGCCGCGCGGCTCTCCGAGCCCTGCCGCGCCGAAGGCGGCGACGACGCGTCGGTCGATGGCCGCGAAGTCGTACGACCAGCGACGCATCATCCCGTCCTTGGAGCACGGCACGTCACCGTACAGGGCGACGAGATCCCCATGGTCGGCCGCGGTCTCTCGGAACGATTCGACGTAGCCGCCCGGATGCACGCACATGCCGTGCACGAAGAGCATCGGCGTCGTCCGTTCGTCCGTGCGTCTCACGACCATGGCGGACAGGTCGCCCGGTACGGCCACGTGCTCGAGGCGCGCGTGGCGGGGAGGCTCCAGCGGCGGAGGAGCGGGAAGCGACGCGGCCGGAGCCGCCTCCGGCGCATGCGAGATGCCGGCGCTGTCCCCGCCACGGCACGCGATCGAGGTCACGGCGCACGCGCACGCGAACGCGAAGGAATGAGTCTTCACGCGAGCACCATCGCGAAAGGCTCCTCCCGCGTGACGCGCCGAATGCGCGGCCGCCGAGCGGTGATACGATTCACGTTCGATGCTCAAGCTTTGCTCTTCCGTCTTCGCTTGCGCGCTCCTCGCCGCGTGCGGTGGTGCGCGCGAGGGCGACGGCGAGCCCGCGGCCCCTCCCCCCGCGGGCGGAAGCACTTCGGATGGCGGCGCCGAAGGCCTCCCCGTCGCTTCCGACCCTTCGACGGTGCCGCCGTGCCGGTGGAGCGACGCCAAAGGTCCGCTCACGCCCACGTTGCCGGAAACGGCCGGGAGCCCGATCGGCACGGACCCGCTTCCTGCGGGCACCGTGTTCAAGTCACTCGACGGCTCTCAGGACTGCACGTGCACGGCCGAAGGCATTCGCTGCACCCGGCGCGAGTGCCGCGGGAAGGTGCCTTCCAACGATCGCGGCGGGGCCTGCCGCTCGCATGGCTTCGAGTGGCCCGCGGGCGCCGTCATGCCGCTCCTCGACGGCTGCAACTACACCTACTGCCGCGGCGAAGACGCCATCACGTCGACGCTCGTGAGCTGACAATTCACGTGCCCGGCAGGACCGACGACGGTGCGGTGCCCGCCTACGACGGGCGACGACTTCCCGAAGTGCCACGGACCGCTCCACGACTTCCTCGTCGCGAGCTGCCCGAACGTCGCGTTCGCATCGCCCTGACCTGAGCCGAGCCGTGCGGCATGCGGCCCGCGCGTGCGTGTCCGGGGCGCCCTTGCTCCGCCTTGCGGCCCGGACTACCGTGCGCTCGCCCTCGTTTGAGAGGTAAGGAGCGAGAGAGTCATGGCCAGGAAGATCGCCATCAACGGCTTCGGACGCATCGGTCGCTGCATCGTTCGCGCGCTCACGGAGCGCAAGGTGAACGACCTCGAGGTCGTGGCCATCAACGACCTCACGGACGCGAAGACGCTCGCGCACCTGTTCAACTACGACACCGTGCACGGCCGCGCCGAGCACCGCGCCGAAGCCGGCGAGGGCACGCTGACGATCGCGGGCAAGACGATCAAGATCGTCGCCGAGAAGGATCCGGCGAAGCTGCCGTGGAAGGACCTCGGCGTCGACATCGTCCTCGAGTGCACCGGGCTCTTCACCGACAAGGAGAAGGCCAAGGCGCACATCGACGCGGGCGCGAAGAAGGTCATCATCTCCGCGCCGGCGAAGAACCATGACATCACCATCGTCCTCGGCGTGAACACCGAGCAGTACGATGCGGCGAAGCACCAGATCCTGTCGTGCGGCTCGTGCACGACGAACTGCCTCGCGCCCGTCGCGAAGGTGCTCCACGACTCGTTCGGCGTGAAGCGCGCGCTCATGACGACGGTGCACTCGTACACGAACGACCAGGCCGTCCTCGACATCCCGCACCGCAAGGGCGACCTCCGCCGTGCGCGCGCGGCGGCGCAGAACATGATCCCGTCGTCGACCGGCGCGGCCAAGGCGCTCGCCGAGGTCATCCCGGCGCTCAAGGGCAAGTTCGACGGTCAGGCCATCCGCGTCCCGACGATGGACGTCTCGGTCGTCGACCTCACCTTCGAGACGGAGAAGCCGCTCACGAAGGACGCCCTCCACGCCGCCATGAAGGCAGCGTCGGAAGGTCCGATGAAGAACATCCTCGGGTACACCGAGGAGCCGCTCGTCTCGAGCGACTTCATCGGCGACCCGCGCTCCTCGATCTTCGACGCGACGGTCACCCAGGTGATGGGCGACAACTTCGCGAAGGTGATGAGCTGGTACGACAACGAGTGGGGCTTCTCGAACCGCATGATCGAGCTCGCGCAGCTCGTCGCCGGCAAGCTCTGAGACGAGAGGGACACGCGCCATGACCACGCTCGACCGCATCACCCCCGTCCGCGAGCTGCCGATCGAGAACAAGCGCGTCTTCGTGCGCGTGGACTTCAACGTCCCGCTCGAGGAAGACGGCGGCCGGCAGGTCATCACCGACGACGCCCGCATCGTCGAGGCGCTTCCCACCATCAAGCACGCGATGGAGCGCGGAGCGCGCGTCATCCTCGCGAGCCATCTCGGCCGCCCGAAGAAGGGCCCCGACCCGAAGCTGTCTCTCGAGCCATGCGGTGCGCGGCTCGCGGAGCTCCTCGGCGTCGAGGTCCACATTCCGGAAGACTGCGTGGGCGACGCGGCGAAGAAGGTCGTCTACGACCTTCGTGCGGGGCAGGTCTGCCTGCTCGAGAACCTGCGCTTCCACCCGGAAGAAGAGAAGAACGACGAGACGTTCGCCGCGAAGCTCGCCGAGCTCTGCGACGTCTACGTCGACGACGCGTTCGGCGCCGTCCATCGTGCGCACGCCTCGGTCCACGCGCTGCCCAAGGCGGTGCGTGAGCGCGGATGCGGCTTCCTCCTCGAGAAGGAGATCGCCGCGCTCGGCAAGATCATCACGACGCCGGACAAGCCGTTCGTCGCGATCCTCGGCGGCGCGAAGGTGTCCGACAAAATCGCCGTCATCGAGTCGCTGCTCGAGAAGGTCGACGCGCTCGTCATCGGCGGCGCGATGGCGAACACGTTCCTCGCCGCGAAGGGCGCGAACGTCCAGGCGTCGAAGGTCGAGGACGACAAGCTGCCCCTCGCGCGCACGATCCTCGAGAAGGCCCGCGAGAAGAAGGTCGAGCTCGTGCTGCCGGTCGACGTCGTCGTCGCGCAGAGCATCGAAGCGTCGGAGGGCAAAGTCGTCGATGCCGGAACCATCCCCGAGCACCACATGGCGCTCGACATCGGTCCGCGCTCCGTCGCGATGTTCGAGAAGCTCATCGAGCGCGCGCAGTCGGTGTTCTGGAACGGCCCGATGGGGCTCTTCGAGAAGCCGGCGTTCTCGAACGGCACCTTCGCCGTGGCGAAGGCGCTCGCCGCATCACGCGCCTTCACGGTCGTCGGCGGCGGAGACTCCGCGGCGGCGGTGAAGGAAGCGGGCGCCGAGATCGCGAAGAAGATGAGCCACATCTCCACGGGCGGCGGAGCTTCGCTCGAGCTCATCGAAGGGAAGAAGCTGCCGGGCATCGAGGTTCTTCGTCGGTGACCCGACGGTAGCTCGCGCGCGGCCCACCTCATTCAACGCTTCAGAACCGGATCTCGCATGAACCCTGCTCGTCGACCGCTCATCGCGGGTAACTGGAAGATGTTCAACGGCGGCCGCACGGGCGTCGAGCTCGCGCAGGCCGTCGTCGGACAGGCGCGGGACCTCGCGCACGCCGACCTCGTCGTTGCGCCGCCGTTCACCGCGCTCGCAGCCGTCGCCGAGACGCTCGACGGCTCCCGCGTCGCTCTCGCCGGGCAGAACATGTACCCGAAAGAATCGGGCGCGTTCACCGGCGAGATCAGCGGGCCCATGTTGAAGGAGTGCGGGTGCACGTGGGTCATCCTCGGGCACTCCGAGCGCCGCGAGCACTTCCAGGAGCGAAACGCCTTCGTGGCCGAGAAGGTCGCCGCCGCGCTCGCGAGCGACCTCCTCCCCATCGTGTGCGTCGGTGAGACCCTCGCTCAGCGCCAGGCGAACGAGACGCTCCTCGTCGTGAAGCAGCAGGTCGACGCGTTCCTCGACGTCATCGGTCAGAGCAAGAAGGCCGTCGCGATCGCCTACGAGCCCGTGTGGGCGATCGGCACGGGCAAGGTCGCCGGTCCCGCGGAAGCCGAAGAGGTGCACGCGGCGATTCGCGCATGGCTCGAAAAGAAGGACGCCGAACTCGCGCAGCGCACGCGCATCCTCTATGGCGGCTCGGTCAAGCCCGACAATGCCGCAGCGCTTCTCGCCTGCCCGAACGTCGATGGTGCCCTCATCGGCGGCGCGAGCTTGGATGCAGCGTCGTTCGGTGCTATCGCCAGGGCGGCCAAGTAGCGCACCTGGCAAACGCTCCCATGCTCAGCACGTTCGTCAACATCGTCCATATCTTCGTCTGCCTGGTGCTCATGTTCGTCGTCCTCCTCCAGCAGGGGAAGGGCGGCGGAATGGGGTCCGCGTTCGGCGGCGCCTCGGCTCAGGTCTTCGGCGGCAGCGGCGCAGGCAACATCCTGACGCGCGCGACCGCCATCTGCGCAGGCGTCTTCATGCTCACCAGCGTGACGCTCGCGTACATGTCCTCGTCGGGTGACCGCGCGCTTCGCGACAAGGTCGCGGCCGAACAGGCCAAGAAGAACGACCGCGGTACGAAGCGCGACACGTCTCCGGCCGCGCCCGCGTCTGCGCCGGCTTCTGGGTCGATGATGAACGCCCCGACGCCGCCCGCGTCGGCGCCGACGCCCTGACCGTTCGCTCGCGCGAGCCCCGCACGAATCCCGCACGGAACGCGTGCGACGAGCCATGATGGGTCCGCGCGCTCGAGCCCTCGTGCTCGATGCGCTCGTGATCGCGACGCTCCACGCGGTCGCCTGCCTCGTGGTTCGTGCGAGCGGGTTCGACCACGTTTCCGACGACGACTTCGCGCGGGTGACCATCGCGCAAGCGTTCGCGCGTGCGCCGCGCCTGGACCCTTCGGGCACGAGCTGGCTCCCCTTTCCCTTCTGGGTCCTCGGCTCGGCGCTCGCTCTCGTCGGTCGGTCGCTCGCGGCTGCGCGGGCGGCAAGCGTGGCAATCGCGAGCGTCGCGCTGGCGCTTCCGTATCTCGCGCTTCGCGCCGCCGGCGCGTCACGCCTCTCAGGGATCGTCGGCGTCGGCCTGGCGGCCGCGTCGCCTTGGAGTGTGTGGCTCGGAGCGTCGACCGTACCGGAGTCCTTCACGGCGAGCCTCGTCGCCGCGGGCGTCGTCGGCCTCGCGCCGGAGGTGGGGGCCGCTCGGAGACCGCGCGTGGAGCTCGGCTCCGCGCTCGCCATCACCGCCGCGTGTCTCTCGCGTTACGAGGCATGGCCCGTCGCTGCCGTCCTCGCGGTCACCGCGTCGGCGCGCGCTCTTCGGCGCCGCGATCGCAGCCTGCCGACGTGGGCGGTCGTCGCGCTCCTCGGCGCGGGCCCGCTCGCGTGGATGGCGTGGAACGCGCACGCGCACGGGAGCTTCGTTCACTTCTTCCACCGCGTGAGCAACTACAAACGCGCGATCGGCGAAGGGTCGAGCGACCTCGTGGCTTCGCTCCTCCTCTACCCTCGCCTGCTCGTCACGATGCGCGCCGACGTCGTCGCCGGTGCAGCGCTCGGCGCCGTCGTCCTCGCGCGCCGCCCCGAGCTCCGCTCGCGATGGTCGCTCGCGATGGCGTGCGTGCTCGCGCAGCTCGTCTTCCTCGCGTACGGGAATGCACGCGACGGCGCCCCCGCCCATCACCCCGAGCGCGCGCTCCTTCCGAGCGTCTTCCTTCTCGCCGCGTTCGCGGCGGACGCGCTCGTCACCAGCGCACGCGAGGCGCCAAGAGGCCGTCGCGGCGCGGCGGCCGTCGTCGCCTTCGGCGGGTGGCTCTCCGTTGCGATCGCGACGAGCACGCCGGTGCCGGCGCGCACGGAGGCGGAAGACCGAACCGCCCAGATCGCGGCGGGGCTGCGTCTCCGCGACAGGGATGCAGCACGCGTCGAAGTGACGCCGTGCGCGTACGAGCACTTCGCGCTCGTGGCGGCCTTCTCCGCGCCGGAGCACGTGGTGACGCATCCAGCGACGCACGCGCCGGTCACGCCCGCGTGCCCGCACATCGTCACGCCGTGATCGCCTGCGTGTCGGCGGTGGTATCGTCGCGCCGATGACGTCGCCCGAGGAGCTCGCGCTCACGCCGGACACCGTGCTCGTCCGCGCGGACGAGCTCACCGTTCGCCTGCGCGACGACGAGGAGATCCGCATCGAAACGCCCGATGCAGACCTGAAGGCGCCGGTCCTCGCGCTCGCGATCCTCGACGCGTTCGCGCGGCCGCGGCCGATGGGCGAAGCGCTGGGCGAGATCGCGGGTCGCGGATCGGAGCACTTCATCGAGGCGTCTTCCACCATCCTCCTCCTCGTCCGCGCAGGCGTCCTCCGCGTGCCGGGCGGCCCTGCCCCCGTCGCGAAGGCGCATGGGTACGTGAAGCCGGGCATTCACATCGCGATGCTCGACGACCACGCGCGGACACAGAAGTTCTGCGACGCCATCCGAGCGACCGTGCGCGCCGGCGACGTCGTCGTCGACATCGGCACGGGTACCGGCGTGCTCGCGACGTGTGCGGCGCAGGCCGGCGCCTCACGCGTCTACGCCGTCGAATCCAGCGGCATCGCCGACGTCGCAGCGCGCGTCTTCGAGGCGAACGGCGTCGCGGATCGTATCGAGCTCGTTCGCGAGCGCTCCTCGCACGCAAGCGTCCGCCAGCGCGGGAACGTGCTCGTGACGGAGATGATCGGCAATGACCCGCTCGACGAGCTGCTCCTCGAGATCGTCGACGATGCGCGGCAGCGGCTCCTCGCATCGGGCGCGCGCATCATCCCGTGCCGTCTCGAGCTGCTCGCCGTTCCTCTCGATGTGACCACGGCTGTCGTGCAGAAGCACGTGTTCACCGACGCGCGTCTCGAAGCGTACCGGCAGCAGTACGGGATCGACTTCACGCCTCTCGCCGAGCACGCACTTCCGCCGACGAACGCCACGATGTTCAGGACGCGCGAGATCACGACGTGGAAGCCGGCCGCGGCGCCGTGCGTCCTTGCCGACATCGATCTGCAGGGAGCGTTCGAGACGTCCTTCTCCAGCACCGCTTCGTTCGCGCTCACGCGCGACGTCGAGCACCTCGGCGTCGCGCTCGCGTTCCGCGCGACGCTCGCACCAGGCATCGTGCTCTCGACGGTTCCTGGCGAGGTCGATCCGCAGAACCACTGGCGCTTCGCCACGTGGTTCGGCGCGCCTGGGCTTCGTCGCGGCACGACAGTACGTGTAGAATACAACTATTCGCGCGGCACGAGCGCGCTCCGCATCGTGAGCTGACCCGCGCTCACGCGGCGAGCTCGATGTGCACTCCCGGCGCCGCGACCACGCCCGGCGTGTGCGCCGCCACGGCGACGAGGCGCGTCCGAGCGAGCTCCGCGATCAGGCGAGCGACCATCCCGACGCCTGCGGCGTCGAGGTTCGCATCCGGCTCGTCGAGGAGCACGAGGTCGGCGGGCTTGAGGAGCACACGCGCGAGCGCCACGCGCTTCTTCTGCCCGGCCGAGAGCTCACCGATGCGGAGCGCGAGCGGCGACGACTTCGCGCGCGCCGCGAGCGCATCGAGAACCTCGACGCGGCGGAGGGCGACCGCGAGATCCGCGTCCGTCGCGTCGGGCGCGAGGAGGCGCATCGTCTCTGCGACGGTCATCGCCTCGGGCAGATGGGGCTGCTGCGGGAGATACGCGACCGAGCGACGCCACGCGACGGCGTCCAGCCGTGCGAGGTCGACCCCTCCGACGACGATCTCGCCGTCGTCGGGAACGGCCAGGCGCGCCAGCAGACGGAGGACCGTCGACTTGCCGGATCCATTCGGACCGCTGAGGACGAGCGGCACGCCGCGGCCGAACGCGAGTGACACGCCCGCGAGCGCATCGCGCGAAGCTCCGGGGTAGCGATAGACGACGTGCTTCAGCGACACCGCGTCGACGGGCGCGGCCGGCGGAGCGATGCCGGCCGACGTCGCACGCGGCAGCGCGAGGAGCGCGGCCATCGGGCGGAACGCGAGCGTCAGCTTGAAGGTCTCGTGCGCGCTCTGCGCGAGCCCCACGAACGCGGGCAGCACGGCCGCGAGCAGCGCCGCGTCCGCGAGAGCGCCGGAGGATAGCGACGGTGCACCGCCTTGGGCGACGACGGCGATGGCGACGCCGAGAGCCGCGGCCACGAGCGGCGCGCGCCCGGCAATGCCCGAGAGCCGGTCGGCGGAACGCGTCACGCGCTCGAACTCGCCGAGGCGCACGTCGAGATCCGAGGCGAAGCGTCGTTCTGCGCCGTTCGCGACGAGCTCCGCGCGCCCGCGCGCCGCGACGAGCATCCGGTCGAGCAGCGGGCGGTACGCCGACCACGCGGCGTCCTGCGCCCGCGACGTCACGCGGCGGAGCGCGAACGCGACGAGCGCGGCGAGCGCTGCACCTGCGGCGCCCACCACGAGCACACGTGCGGGCGCAACGACGAGAAGGAGAAGCGTGATGACGCAGGCCGCCGCGAGGTCACCCGCGAGCGAGGGCACGCGCTCGGCGACGAGCACGCTGCCGTGGTGGACTCCTTCGAGGAGAACCACCTCGGAATCGCCTTCTTCGAGGGGCGTCGACACGACCGGGTCCGCGCCGAGCAGCGCATCCGCAGCGCCGCGATGAAGCCGTGCCTGCACGCGTACACGGAGCGACGCTCGCATCCATGCGCGCGCGGCCCACGCCGCGCCGAGCGCGCTCGCGAGCCCCCAGGCCCGCACCCGATCGATGCGGCCCGAGGCGAGCCCCAGCGCGAGGACGACGAGGCCGATCCGTTCGGCCGCAACGAGGCAGGCGAGGAACGCCGCACGCACGCGCGCTGGCGCATCGAGGACCGCGAGAGCGACGCTCAGCGAACGCGAGCGTGCGGAGCTCACGCGATCCTCGGGCTAGCGCGGCGCCGGCTCAGGGGCCTGCGTCGGGGCCGTAGGCCTCGCAGATGCCATACAGGAAGTCGACTTCGTCGTCGCACTGGAAGGCGGCGCCGTTGTTGACGACGTTGCACGCGCCGGACTGGCAGTCCCAGTCGAAGCTGCAGTCTTCACCGTTGGCGAGCGGAGCCTGGCAGGTCGAAGTCCCCGTAGCGTTCGGGTCGAGGCACTGCGAGTTGCCGGCCGAGCGATACGAGCACTCGACGCCGCCGAGGCCGCGCACCTGGCACGCATCGCCGTTCGCCTTGAGCGCCGTGCACGTGCCGCCGTTGTTGTCGGGATCGCACCACGCGGTCGTCGCGCACTCGACGTTCGACTTGCACGCGCCGCCGATCGCGACGGTCCCCTTCACGGCCGCGAGGCACTTCTGCCACGCGTTCTTGTACTCGGCCGCAGGCGTGTTCTTGCACGTCATGTTGCGAACTGCGGTGAGGCATTGCGAGGCCGCCGCCGGATCGAACGCGAGGTTGCCGCCGTCGGCGACGCCCGCCGTCGTGACCGTCGCGAGCGACTGGTTCCAACCGAACGCGGCGAAGTCCGCCTCGCACTTGGCGACGTCGAACGCAGCGCCAGCGCCCGGCGCGCAGCAATCCTTGTAACGCGCGCACGTGGCCTTCGCGTTCTGCGTGATGAACTCGGCCAGCGTGCCGGCCTCGACGACGACGACGTCCGGGCCCGCATCCTTCGTTCCCGTGTCGGTGTCGCCATCGGGAGTCGACGTGTCGCCGCCTCCGCCTTCGACGATGCCGCCCTCGGACACGCCGCCGTCCGTCGTGACTGCAGAGTCGTCGCTGCACGCGAGGAGGAGCCCCGTGCTCGCCCCAGCTGCCGCCAGCATGCCCGCAACGAACGTGAGCTTCTTCCTAAGATGAATCATGCAAGGAACCTCGCGGATGAGGCGAGGCACAACGATGCCCCGCGAGTCTTCGAGCGTACCATACGGCAAGAACGCGGCGAGGATTCAAGCCGCCTCCGCGCTAGCGCGCCTCAGCAGTCTCGTCGGCCTCGACGAGCCCTTTGTCGCCGAGCTCGACGAGCAGCGCGACGAGATCGCGGCGCAATACCTCGGGCTCGACGTCGTAGTCCGGTGCGATCTCGGCGGCGATGTCGGCAACCGTGCGGCCCGCGACGAGACCGTGCCACAGGCGAGCGCCGATCGCGTCGAGGCCGTAGTAATCGCCGCGGGCGAGGTCGAGCAGCACGAGCTCTCCGTCGAACTCGCGGGCGAAGACGTGGCGGGTGCTACGAACGCGGGAGGTCTCGGCGAGCGGCATCGGTCATCCTCTACGAGCAAGAGCATCTTCGACGATGGTGGCGGTCGCGGGAAGAGCCCGGAAGTCGCGCGGCGCGCGCAGCTCGTAGAGCGGTACGCGGCCGAGGAGCTCCGCCACGAGCGCGAGCTCGCGGATGTGCTCCTCCGGCTCGTCGAGCACGAACCGAACGAGACACGGCACGACGACGGCGACCGCTTCGCGCCCGCGGAGACGCCGCGTCACCGGCGCCGGCACCTCTGCGTCGAGCGCGAGCGCGAACGCGGCCGCAATCACGCTCGGCGCAGAGGCGACGCGTTCGGCGACGAGCGGAGCCTTGCCGCCGGTCTGCTCGGTCGCGACGCCGAGCGCAGCGAGGGCGCCTGCCTCGAGCCAGTGTTCCTTCTCCGTGGGGACGGCGAGCACCGCGTCCTCGCGCAGCTCGATCGCGACGACGTCGTCCGAGAGGAGATGCAACGCGCGCACGCGAGACAGGTATGCGGCGAGCGTCGACTTGCCCGCGCCGCTTCGCCCGAGGCACACGACGGCGCGGCCTTCACGCGCGACGGACGACGCGTGCAACGTGGTCTGACCGTGCAGATGACGGACGAGGGCGGCCGCGAGGCCATTACGCACTTTGGCGACGAGCCTCGGATCGCCGTCCGGGCTGGGGACGAATCGAACCTGCTCTCCGCGGCGGTCCGAGCGCAGCTCGCAGAGGTACGGCCACTCGGCGACCAGCTCGTCGTCCGCGCGCCCGATGCGGAACATCAGCTCGCCGTCGAGGACGAGCTCCGAGACCCAGCGGACGCTCACGCCGACGCCTCGTGTGCGCGCGCGAAGGCCTCGCACGCGACGACGGACATCGCGATCCCCCACAGGTCCGAGGTCTTCTCGGTCGAGGACGGATCGTCGAAGAGCGGGCGCATGCTGCGCTCGAAGCCGCTCGCGTCCAGAATCCCGAGCGCCTCGAGGGCGCGGGGCCGCCAGAGATCCCCGAGCGACGTCAGACCGCCGGCGGCATCGGCGGTCTCGGCGAGCGCGGGCTCGAACCAGGATTTGTCACGCCGCCATCGGATGGACTCTGGCACGCGTCCGCCGAGCGCGACACGAAAGAGCCCGCGGTACCAGCCTTCGTACGAGACGACGCTCTGCGGGATGCTCGCGAGCAGCGCGAGGATGTCTTCGTCGGCGTAGGGATCCTTTCGCACGAGCCCGGTCTCGCTCTCCATCTGCGCGCGCCAATCGGCGAAATCGGTATAGAGAGACCAGCGCTCGAAGCGCGCGTAGCGCTCGGAGGGAGAGAGCGGCGGCGCGAGCTCGGCAGCCCATGCGCGCAGCTCACGGAGCTTCGCGCGCATACGCGGCCCCGCCCACGGGTAGTCGCGGGCGTGACCGCGCGCACCGCTCCGGACGAGAAGCGCACGCGGAACGAGAGGCTTCAACAAGGGCCGGAGGAGGTACGAAGACAAGCGCTGCCTGCGCGTCGTCGGCCATGGCAGGTCGAGACGCAGCGCGGCCCGCAGAGCGCGCAGCGGAGAGCCTTCCCTCACCTCGGCAGCGAACGCGCGCATGTCACCCGCGAGGATCTCGTCGGCGAGATACCCGGAAAGGAGCACGTCGGCCCCGTGCTCCTTCGCGCGACGAAACACGAGCTGCTCCATGGGCCCGATGCCGAGCACGTACGGCTGGGCGTCGAGCACGAGAGACGTCGAAAACCACGGGCTCGCGTCGCGAGGCGGCAAGGCGACGGGCACGATGCCGAGCGCACGCGCCAGGTCTCGGCGGTACGGACGGTCACCGCTCGGGGCGTCGAAATCGAGAGCGAGCGCGCTCACCTCCTTCGGCGACGCGCCGCGCGACGTCGCGAGCGCGGCGGCGAGGAGGCCGCTCGAGTCGACGCCGCCGCCGACCATCACGGCAACGCGCGATGCGCCTTCCGTCGCCCGCCGCACCGATCGCTCGAGGCACGCCCAGAGCTCTTCGGCGACCGCCTTCACGTCGCGCACGTCGCGCACGTCGCGGGCGCGGACGTCTCGAAGCGGACGGTCGCGCGTCACCGGCGCGCCGCCGACGCCCAACCGCACGACCGTGCACGCCGGCACGCGAGCGACGTCGCGGAGCGCGGTTGCTTCGACGACCGGATCTGCGATGCCGGCCGCATGGGCGGCGAGATGGTCGGCGTCGGGACCGAGCTTCCGACCGACGATGCGGAGGAGCGGCTCCATGCGCGAGCACGCCGCCCAACCACCGCGCTTGCGGCGCGCGTAGAACAACGCGCGGCCTCCGAACGACCCGCGACCGAGAAGGACGCCGTCCCCACCTTCGGCGAGCGCGACGAAGGCGCCAGCACCCGGCGTTCGCGCGGCCGCATCGAGCGACTGGCGTGCGTGCAGCGCGAGCTCCGGCGGCGCGTCCGCGGTACGCGCGACGGCAAATGGGCCGCGTGCTTCGATCGCCGCCCACGTCGGGCTCATCTCTGCGAGCGCCGCGCGCGCGGCCTTCTCGCCACGCGGATCGACGACCGCGCCGATCACATGTTGCGGCGGCCGCCCTCGAGCGCCTTGTTCGACGAGCCGAGCGTGAGATCACGCACGCTGCCGAGGTGGCGAAGGCGGGGGGCGACGTAGGGTCGGCGCTCGCGCGTGACCGCGCCGGTGCCCGTGCTGCCCTCGGCTTCGGCATCGGCATGGCTCGAGGTCGCGCTCGAGATCGACTGAGGTCCCTTAACCATCGAAGCGAGTGTCCTTCCCTAGGAGTCCCGGGACTCTATCAGATGATTCGTTGCAGCGGCAACCGCGGGCATTCACGGCTTCCCCGCGCCGGACGTCATCCGTAGGTCCGCGAAAGTCGCCGTGCTTCTTCCAGCGCTTCCTCGTACGAGGCGAACCCGCCGGGGTGCGCGGCGTGGGCGCCGCGTGCGATCGCCTCGACGGTCATCTCTCCATCCATGTGCGCGAGCATCCAAGCCGTCGCGCGCGCCGCCGGTCCACCCGCCGGTCGGTAATCGAGCGCCTCTTTTGCGAGCGCCCGCGCGGATGTGACCGCGCCGAGGAAGCTCGTCTGCCGGAACGAAGCGACCTTCGCGCCCTGCCGAAGCTGCGTGGTGGACCACGCCCAGACGTGGTCGCCGCCTCCGCGGCGTGCCGCCACGTGCAAGGCGAGGACGTCGCCCTCGCGCAGCGCCATCGGCTCCTCGAGCGGGAAGAACCCTCGGCCGTAGACGCGGTCGGACCCCGGGGCCGTCGTGAAGGTCACGTCCGCAAGGAGGTGAGCCTCGAACCACACCGAGAGGCCGTGCGCCGTTCCGTCGCGCAAAACAGGCACCGCCACGCTGCCCTCGAAGAGCGACGGCGGGTCTTCGCCGTAGCGGACCTCGGCCCACGCCGCCGGGGCGGTCACCACCTGCGAAGGCGCGATGCGATGCCGCCGGTCGTCGTAGTACGCGTTGACGCTGAGCGTGCGCCCTTCGGAGAGGTCGAGGCCGTGGCCGGCCCATCCGCCGACCGCCGCGTCGTAGAGCGCCTCCGACTCGACGGCGGCGACGTAGAGCACATCGCGCTCCGGCACGAGCACTCCGCCCGGCGCGAGGAAGCGGCGACGTGCATCGGCGATGACGGAGACGTTTGCGTCGAAGAGGGGCATGACCCCGCGGAGGTCCGCGATGACCACGTCCGCTCGCTCCGGCAGCGTCACCTCCGTCGACGGGCGCGTCAGGATCTCGATGCGATCGGCGAAGCCGTTCTTGCGCGCGAGAGGTGGCAGGAGCGTGATCGCGTCGTTCGTCTCGATCGCATACACCTTGCGCGCACCGAGGCGACACGCGTCGAGGGCGAAGAAGCCAGTGCCCGCGCCGAGGTCTACGACGACGGCGCCCGGCTTCACCGCGCGAGCGAGCGCGGCTCGATGCGCGTCGACGCGCACGCGATCGCCGAGCATGCGCCCGAAGTCGGCGACGGTGTACATGCCGGCCACTCTACACCAGGCTCACCGGTATGCTGGGCGTGTGACCGGCGATGCACGCGCGTCCGACCTCGACCTCGCCGCTTTCATGCACCGCGTGGAAGACGCCGCAGCGCTCGCCGCGCTCGCGCCCTCGTCGTCGATCGGGGCATGCCTCGACCCGGCGCGCACGCGTCCGCTCGGAGCCCAAGCGCTCGCATCGGCCGCAGCGTCACTCTCCGCGAGCGGTTGGCTCGCGCTCGAAGACGCGGTCGCCTCGGCCGAAGCGCGGACGCTCGCGGCCGCGGTCGACGCGCTCGTCGAGACCGGCGTCCCTCCCCTCTTCGTGTACGCGTACGATGCGCCGTGGTCCCTCGGCGCCGCTCTCGCGCGGGACGTGACGGAGATCACCGGCACGTCGTACGAGCTCCTCGCCGACGCATGGGCCTTCCGCATCGCGGTCGGACCGGAGCACCGCGGGTGGCGCGCGCACCGCGGGAGCTACGCGCGCTTCTCGGATCGGCGCGCGCCCGACCTCGTCAACGCGTGGGTCGCGCTGACGGACGCCGACGTCGACAACGGGTGCATGCACGTCGTCGAGCTCGACGACGACGCCGGCTATCGCAGCTCCGAGCTCGCGCGTCTCGACGACGCGGCGACGCTCGCACGCGCGAAGGCACTACCTGCGCGGGCGGGGACTGCCCTCGCGTGGAACGCAAACGTCCTCCACTGGGGCGGAAGCAGCTCCGAACGCGCGCGCGCGCCGCGCACGAGCATCACGTTCACGCTCCGTCGCGCCGATCGCCCCGAGGCGTCGACCACGCCGACCGTCGACCTCGCCCGCCTCGACTTCCGCGCGCGCCTCGACCTCGTCGCCGACCAGATTCTCGCATACGGCGACCTCGAACGGGGCTTCCCCGCCGTCGCTCGGCGTTGGGCGTCGCTCACGGTCGCGCTGCGAAATCGCCGGTAGGTCGCCGGGTTACGGGGGCTCGTAAAGCACCGTAAACGGCGGCATCGCCGGAGCGCATCGCCCGTCTATCTCCCCGAGACCGAAGCCGGTCGAAGGAGAGAAGGAAAACACCATGCGTCATCTCATTGCCACTGCCGCCGTCGCTCTCGCCTCCCTCGTCGCGGTGCCCGCGCTCGCGGCGCCGAGCCCGGCCGGGGCCGGCAACGAACCTGCGAAGTCGCAGCGCGCGCACGACAAGGGCGATTGGGAGAAGAAGTTCCCGATGGCGGCGGCCGACTTCAAGGCGAAGGTCGACAAGCGCCTCACGAAGGCGCGTGCGCGCATGGAGGAGAAAGCGAAGGGCCTCAACGCCGACCAGGCGAAGGAGCTCCGCGCCAAGTTCGACGCCGACGTCGCGAAGGTGAACGCCGACGTCGCCAAGGCGGTCGCCGACGGCACCGTCACGCTCGACGAAGCGAAGAGCGTCCGCGCCGCGAGCCCGCACGGCCGCAAGCACGGCAAGCACGCGCGCCACAAGAAGTAGGCGCGCTCACTGCTTCGCGCCCGCAACCTTGAAGGTCGACGCGGCGGCGTACCCGCGAACGGCGACGTGGAGCTTGCCGGCCTCCGTGAGCGTGACCGTGCAGCTCTCGGACGAGCCGTTCTTGTACGGGCGGCAGTCGTACGTGCGGAGGTCGGGCGCGGAGCCCTTGCGCACGTAGAGGTCGGCGTCGCCCGTCCCCGAGAGCGTGATGGCGTACGTGCCGGCGGGAACGTCGTAGGCGTACGCCTTCTGCTCGCTCCGTGCGACGGAGCCGGACTCCTCGAACGGCGTGAACTCGCCACCGCCGCCGCCACCACCACCACCGATGGGCATGCCCGGGGTGAAGACGTTGTCTTCCTCGCCGGTGACGAGGACGACCTCGGCGCGGTCGATGTTCTCGAAGATTTGGTCGTAGGTCTTCGGCTGCGCGAACGAGAGCATGCCCTTGAGCAGGGCGTTCGACGCGTTCGGCATCGAGTGGAAGAACGACGGCATCGCGTTCGTCACGAACTCCATGTACTTCGTGCCGGTCGGGTCGTCCGGGTTCAGCGCGGCGCGCGTCTGCGCGAGCGAGCCGTCGACGTACGCGAACGTGTCGCAACCGTTCATGAAGAACACCTGGTACTTGCCGGCGACCCAGCGGCCCTTGCGCGCGAGGGCGCGGACGTTCTGCCCGAGGCCCGCATGGCCGTTGTACGCGATGACGTCGGCGGTCGGCGTGAGGCTCTCGTAGCGCGCGTCGAAGCCCTGCCAGACGTTCGTGATCGCGTCGACGAGGAGCGCGACGACCTTCACCTTCTTGCCGTCGGCGAGCGTCGTCTCGAAGGTCACGTCGACGGTGCTCGCATCCACTGCCGCCGGCGTCTGCACGAAGCCGGAGCCCATGCCGCCGAGCTCGCGCTTCATCGTCGCGACGAACTGGTTGAACGCGCTCACGCCCGCGTCGCCGGCGCGACCGCCCTCCTCGTACTTGCCGAAGATGGCGACGTACTCGAGGCGGCCGTCTTCCCAGACCTTGTGGTACTCGGGGAACTTCCCGGTCGTGTTCTCGGTCGAGGGCGTGACGCGCGCGGTGAGCTTCACGAGCTCCTCGGGCGCGATGGTGCAGCCGCTCTTCCGAGGGCGATAGTAGTACCACATGCTGCCGCTATCGACGTCGTGCGCGCCCCAGTCGACGCACGAGCGGCTGTACTTGTTCGTGAACGCCGTGAGGCCCGCTTGGCTCACGTCCTTCGGCAGCGCGAGCTCGTACGAGGTCGGCAGGTTCGTCTTCCGGCCCCACGCGACGGGCAGCTTCGCGTGGTAGCTGATCTTCATCTTGCCGCCCGCGAGGCTCGTGCGCTGGATGTTCGTGATCGTCAGCTTGTCGAGACGGCCCACGCTGTTGTCGTGATTGAGGTGGCCGACCGTGTAGAGGAGCTGGTCCTGCACCGTCTGCTGATCGTTCCACGACGAGTCGGTCTCGAGCTCGGCGTCGAACTCGAAGTCGAGCAACGTCGCCTGGTTCGAGCTGAACGCGCCCTCGTCGACCTCGGTCTCGGAGGTCGCCTCGTTCGAGCAGCCGAACGCGAACAGCGAGAGGGCGAGCGGGGCGAACGACGCGAACGACGCGAGGACGAGAGGACGACGCATGGGGGAAGGCTCCGGGAAGGACGCGCCGAGAAGGATCGGCCGCGTCGCGGGCGACACTAGCAAGACGTATTCCGATGTGCGCGAGCCTCCTACCGCGGGTCGCTGCCAATCGTCCCGTGCAGTTACGGCGCGCGCCGCACGAACCTTCCGAGGCTCGTCAGCCGCGCGTGGATCGCGTTCGATCCACTACGAGCCGACTTCGATCGGGAACTTCGGCGGATCGAGCTCGCCCTTCTCGAACGCGCCGATGAGGGGGATGAGGACGCGCAGCGTGTACTTGCCGTTCGGCAGATTGCCGGCCGGCGCGCGCGGCGGACCTTTGCGATCCCACGAGGCGGCGCGCTCCGGCGCGAACTTCGTCTTCACCGCATCCCAGGCGAGCTTCATCCTCGCGGTGCCGCCCGCCGAGAGCGTGATGCGCGCCGCCTTCGGCGAAGGAGGCGACGGCGACTTCGGCGGCTTGCCCGCCGGCAGGTCCACGCGCTTGCCCTTCGCATCGAGCGTCTCGGTGTCGAAGCGCGCCATCGGGTCGAGCGCGAACCAGAGTGGGAGCGGCTCGTTCGATTTGTTGCGCAGCGTGATGGTGAGGTCGACGCGGCCGCCCGGCGTGATCGACAGCGTGCCGGCGTTCACGCGGATCTCGAGCTTCTCGCGCAGGTTCGTCGGGAGATCGGCCGCCTTCGGCATCGCCGTCTCGCACTGACGGAGCGCCTCGGCGAGATCCTCCACGTCGCTCGCGTTGCACGCCGCCTCCTTCGCTGCGGACGGCGTCGCGCTGTTCGGCGTCGTGACGGGCGAGTCCCCCGGCTCGTCGACGGTGCGCTTCTCGTTCTTCACCGTGCCGATCGGCTGCATCTCGATCGGCCGACGCTGCGCGGGCGCCGAGCACGCGAGCCCGCCGAACCCAGCGGCGAGGGCGAGGGCGAAGGCGAAGGCGAAGGCCGACACCGCGGCCGCCCGCCGGTACGCGAGCGGTCGCGCAAGCGTCCGCGCGTCGCGACGGCCGTTCGACGTCATCGCCCTGGATCCTTGGGCAAGGGCAACGGCGTCGTCCACCTTTTTCGTCACGCGGCTGCCCCGTGAGCATCCGTTCAACACAGCTTCTCGCAGTTCGGTTAGAAGGCGCGTGACGCGATGCCACGCTCCGGCATCGAACGGACCGAGAAAGGACTTTCCAATGCGGAGCTTTGGTTTGCTGGCCTCGTCGCGCAGTGGGGTTTTCGTGGAGCCGCGCGTGCTCGCGAGCATGGTGGCTCTCCTCGCGTCGACGATTGCCGCTCCGGCCAGCGCGCAGGCGCCGGTCATTCCGGGCGGCGCGCCAGGAACGGTGCCGGGCGCGGCGCCTCCTCCTCCCGCCGCGGCGGGTCGGCCCGTCGTGCCCAACACCAGCAACCCCGTTCCGACGACGCCGTCGACGGCGCCGGGGCAGCCCGCCGTCGGCGTGGGTCCTTCGACGGGTCCCGTGCACCCCGCGGCGCCTGGTCGTCCCGGTGCCGGTCTCGGCGTTTCGCAGCCGGGCTCGGGCGCCGCGTCGGGTGCGGCAGGGGTCGCAGGCCCGTCCGTGACCACCGCGCCCTTGCCGGACGTCGCGCGCGCGTCGTCGACGAGCGACATGACGGCGGCGGCACCGGGCGGGCTCACCGCCGAGCAGGTCGCGCAGCGCGCCGCGAAGACGAGTTACCAGGCGAAGGCCGCCGAGCAGAACTTGACCGGAGCGGAGGCACGGGCGGACGCGCAGTGGGCGAATTACCTGCCGCGTATCGGGCTGACCGCGCGCTACACGCGCCTCAGCAGCTTCACGCCGCCTTCGTTCGTCACGCAGGACGCGCCCGATCCGAACAATCCGCGGCCGAGCCTCGTCGGAACGCTCGCCGCGCCGGGTACCCCGAATCCGCCGACCGTCGCGATCGATTCGAGCAACCTGTTCGGCGACCTGCGTATTCCGCTCGTCCTCGACCAGTGGCTGACGCAAGCGACGATCGCCGTGCCGATCAGCGATTACTTCCTCCGCATCGGCAAGGCGTACAGCGCCGCGACGCAGTCGGCCGAGGCGGCGCGCTATGACGTGACTGCCGCGCGCGCGAAGTCGTACTCCGACGGCAAGATCGTCTACTTCACGTGGCTTCGCGCACGCGGCGCGGTCACGGTCGCCGAGCAATCGCTCGGCGTGGCACGCGCTCACTTGAAGGACGCGGAGAACCAGTTCGCGGTCGGCAACGCTTCGCGCGCCGACGTGCTGCGTGCGCAGACGCAGGTGGCCGCCGCCGAGCTCGCGGTCGAGCGCGCGAAGAGCGGCGTGGCCATCACGGAACGCCAGGTGCGCGTCGCCATGCACGCGCGTGACGACGAGGCGCTCGCGCCGGGCGAGACGCTCGACGCTCCCCTTCCCCCCGCATCGGCGAACCTGCGGCAGCTCATCACCGAAGCCGAGACGCAGCGTCCAGAGCTGAAGAGCATCGACAAGAACGCCGAGGCTGCGCGCAAGCTCGCCGACGTGCAGCGCGCGGGACGCATCCCGCAGCTCTCCGCGTTCGGTGACGTGACCTATGCAAACCCGAACCCCCGCCGGTTTCCGCAGCGCAACGAATGGTTCCCCACGTGGGCCGTGGGAGCGCAGATCACGTGGTCGCCGAACGACATCCTGACCGCGAATGCCGGCGTCGCTGAGGCCGAGTCGCGCGCTTCGGCCGCCGAAGCCCAGAAGGCGGCGACGCACGACGGCATCGAGCTCGAGGTCACGCAGGCCTACCAAGCGCTCGTCGAGGCCGACGCGGCCGTCGTGTCGACGCAGCGTCAGCTCGAGAGCGCCGTCGAGGGCTACCGCGTCGCGCGCGAGCTGTTCAACAACGGTCGCGGAACGGCGACGACGCTCATCGACGCCGAGATCGTCCTGGCTCAGACGCGGTTCGAGCACCTGAACGCGCGCGTGGATGCTCGGCTCGCGCGCATCCGCCTCGATCACGCAACGGGGCGCGACGCGAAGACCGCAGCCGTCCAACCCTGAACCGCGACGCGACCCGCGCGCCATGACGAGTAGGGCGCGGAGGCCATCCCGGCCGCCGCGCCCTTTTCTCTTTCCGAGCCTCGCGTTCAGTTCAGCCCGTTACCGCCGTGCGAGAGGTAACGCGTCATCGCGTTCTTGAACTGGCCACCGTCGCTGCGCACCGTCGTCTGGTTCGCAGCGCCCGTGCCGAACACGGCGCCGATGCCGCCCGCGGCCGCGAACTCCCATCCGTGCGAGAAGAGGTACTCGACGCGGTTGTCGCGGTACTTGCCGGACCAGCCGCAGGTCGTCGCCGGGACGCCGAGCGGCATCTGCCACCAGAGGAGCGGTTTGCCGGTGACCGTGCGGATCGTGCGTGCCCACGCGAGGTGCTTCGCGTAGTCCGCCTCGCGCCAGTAGAAGTTGCCGCTGCGCTTGCAGTTCGGGTCGGTACCCGCCTCGAAGCAGCCGGCATCGCGGTCGAGCGTCTCGACGACGACGATGTCGGCTTCGGCGCCGCCCACGCTGTTCAGGTACTTGCCGATGCGCGTAGGGTCCGAGACGCCGTTGGTGAAGGCGGCAAAGTCCGAAGCCTGGAAGCCGATGACGGCCTTCGGCGCGAGCTTGCGGCCGAGGCGCACGATGCACTTGCCGAACCCCGCGACGTTCGCCGGCAGGTCCGAGCACTCGGGAACGAGCGCGCCGACCTTCATCGGAACGCGCGCCGGGTCGTCGCCCTTCTGCTGGGTGTACCCCCAGAGGTCCGGCTCGATGTGCGCGATCGAAGGCGAGCCGAGCGCGCCGAGCTTCGTGAACATCGTGCGGACGCCGCGCCAGTACTTCGTCATGAAGTCGGCGTTGTTGAACGCCGAGAGGTTGTTCTCGCCCCACGCCGCCGCCTGGTAGAGCGTGAACATCGGGACGACGCCGCGCGCCTTGGCGGCGTTCGCGTGCATCGTCACGTACTCGCCGGTCGGCGAGTTCCAGTCCGTCCAGCCACCCTCGCCGGGCAGCCCGGACAAGTACATGTAATGGATGTCGAGCTTGGGCCCGAGATTGTAGGCGCTGACCTTGTTCGGGTCGTAGCCCTCCGCATCGTTGCCGAGACCGATGGCGAAACGCGTGGGGAGACCGAGCCGAGCGGCGACGGCGCGCTCCGGAGACGTGGCGGTCAGGGCCGATTCGGTGGTTTCGACGTCGGCTTCTTCGTTCGATGAGTCGTCCTGCGCGACGCAGGCAGCGCTGCCGAGAGAGACGGTGAGCGCGAGCGCGAGACTCGAGACAAAGGAGTGGCTGTTCATATTTCCGAGGAAGTTGGTGTTGCGGTCGGACACGCCCGGCGCGTCGGAAGACACGGAGCGTGAGGGAGTTGAGAGAGCGCGGCGCCGGCGGTGCGGCCCGCGAGTGACGTCAGGGCAGCGCGACGGGCGCGGCGGCCTGGTACGCGAGGAGCGCGTTCTTGAACTGGTTGTTGTCGGTCTTCGCCGTCGTCTGGTTCGGAGCGCCGGTGCCGAAAACGGCGCCGATGCCGCCGGCCGCCGCGAACTCGGCCGGATGCGCGAAGAGGTAGCGCACGCGGTTGTCACGGTACCGGCCCGCGGAGCCCGCCGAGTCGCTGGGGACGCCGAGCGGCATCTGCCACCAGAGCAGCGGCTTGCCGACGAGCGTGCGGAGCGACTTCGCCCACGCGAGGTGGTCGTGGAAGTTCGGGTGCTGCGTGTTCGTCTCGTCCCAGTAGAAGTTCCCTGCGCGCTTGCAGAGCGGATCCGTCGCGCGCTCGAAGCAACCGGCGTCGCGGTCGAGGGTCTCGACGACGAGGATGTCGGCCTCGTTCGCGCCGATCGCGTTCATGAACGTCGCGATGCGCGCCGGGTCGGAGATGCCGTTCGTGAACGCGCCGAACGACGAGGCCGAGAGGCCGATCACGGTCTTCGGCGCGATCTGGCGGCCGAGACGGATCACGCACTTGGCCATGCCGGCGACGTTCGACGGCAGGTCGCTGCACTCCGGAACGAGCGAGCCGACCTTCATCGGTGTCGCTGCCGGATCGTCGCCGCGGCGCTGCGCATACCCCCAGAGGTCCGGCTCGACGTGCACGATGGCCGGCGCGTCGAACGCCGCGAGCTGCTCGAACATGACGCGAACGCCGCGCCAGTACTTCGTCATGAACGTCGCCGTGTCGAACGCACCGAGGTTGTTCTCGCCGTACGCGGCGCCCTGGTAGAGCGTGAACATCGGAACGACGCCGCGCGCCTTTGCGGCGTTCGCGTGCATGCCGACGTACGCGCCGGCGGGCAGGTTCCACTCCGGCCAGTTCAGGCCCGAGAGGTACATGTAATGGATGTCGAGCTTCGGCCCGAGCGTGTACGCGTGCACCTGCGCCGGATCCGCGGTCTCGGCGTCGTTGCCGAGGCCGATCGCGAAGCGGTTCGGGAGCCCGAGCTTCGACGCGACCTGACGTTCGGCCGAGAAGTACGTCGCGGCGCCATCACCGTCGTCGTCCGCCGGTTGCGCTGCAGCAGCGGCCGAACCGAGCTTCGCGCTCGCCGGACGGGCGCCCGACGTGCTCGCGCCCGTGCTGCTCGGAAGCGTCCCGTTCGCGAGCTGCGAGCCTTCCGACGTGCCGTCCACGAAGCGCGGCTCCGCACGGAATGCATCGTCGCTCGACCCGCTCTCCGGAGCAGCTCCGCACGCGGCGACGGTGGCAGCGGCGAGCACGGCGACGAAGGAGGCAGCAGAGGTGCGCAGCGTCATTGGGTGCGAAGCTAGTTGCGCGCATACCCAATCACCAAGCGGGAGCGTGTCTTTTTGGGGCACCTTTGCGCGCGTGTGCGCTTCGTGGAGCACATTGCCACGTCCACTTTTTCCCGCGTTCTTTGCTGCTTTCTGCGTCGACGCTCGCGCTGCTGCCGGCGCGCCTCGCTCGTGTTGATCCTTTCTTTTTTGCAGTGTCGAGCTAAGTCGCTGATTGCCAATCAGCGGAGCGGTACCGCAGCTCGCGGGTCTGGTGATACGCTTCGTCTCGATGCGTCGAGAGCTCCTCCGCGGCATCGCGAGCGTGTGCGCCTCGTGCGCTCTCCTCGTCGGCTGCGGTCAGATCGCGGGGCTGGAGGAGGCGTACGCGACGGCGCGTCCCGCCGGCGGCTCTTCCGTCGTCGAGGGCTCCGTCGAGATCACGACGAGCAAGCTCGATCTCGGCGACGTCACGTGCGGAACGGAAGGAAAGAAGCAATTCCTCCTCCTCAACCACGGTGAGGCGGCCGTGGCCTACAAGCTCCGGCCGCTCGACCCCGAGGCGGTGCGGCTCAGCGTGCCGCTCGAAGGGCGCGTGGAAGCCGGCGCCGCGCTCGATGTCGAGGTCTTCGTCAAACCGGCAGCCGCGGCGGACATCACGACGGAGATCCTCGTCGAGGCGCCGGTCCTCGCTCACATCGCCGTGTCGGCGCGCGGCGTCGGCGCGGCGCTCTCGCTCGAGAAGTCGCTGGCCGACTTCGGCGAGGTCCGTATGAACGACACCGCACGCGTCGAGGTCGGCGTGAAGAACACCGGCACGCGCGCGACCGACGTGACGAAGTTCGACGGCGAGACCGCGGACTACAAGCTTCTCTGGCCCGGCATGCCGACGCCGCTCCATCTCGAGCCAGGAGAGTCGAAGCCGCTCACCATCGAGCTACAGAAGGGCCCGGCGTCGACGACCGACGTGACGACCACGGTGGCCCCCGTAGCGTCTGGGCTGTGCGGGAGGGCGCCCACCGTGCCCGCACGCGCGAAGCGCATCAACGGTGACATCACGCTGGGCACCGCCGAGTGGGACCGCGTGAACTGTGGAACGGCGCCCGGAACGCGCAACGTCGTCATCACGAACTACTCGCCGAAGAAGGTCACGTGGACGGCGTCGTTCCCTGCGACGCCACCGCCGGCGTTCACGTTCGTGGGCGGGACGGAGAACGGCACCGTCGACGAAGCGCCGGTGGGCGGATCGAGGACCGGCATCATCACGCTGGCGGTGAACGACTTCGCGACGCCCGGTGTTCGCGACCAAACCGTGCAGGTCACGCTCACCGCCGGGACGGACGCTCCCGTCACGCGCACCGCAAAGGCGCACATCGAAGTGCGCGGCGCGCTGGTGACGTTCGACCCCGCGGCGCTCACGTTCTCGTCGAACGGCACGACGACTGACAGCAAGACGTTCAAGCTGAAGAACGTCGGCAACCAGACGCTCACCGTGCCCGTCGCCGGCGAGAGCACGAACGACAACGATGCCTGGTCGGTCAACTTCCCCTTCACCGTCCCGGCCGGCGGTGAGGTGACGGGCTCCGTGTCGTTCCGCTCCAGCGGAGCGTCGAGCGGTACGATCACGCTCGACAAGAACCTGCTCGACGGCGCCGTCTACTGCAATCCGAAGGCGACGCTGGCAGTGAAGGGCAATTCTCCCTGACGGTCCGCCCGCGCGGACGTCGACGCGGCGACGCTCGCGCTGGGACAAAGTGACGCTAGTCTGGGACGATGCGTCGCTCTGCCCTCGCGCTCGTCTTCACGATCTCGGCGTGCGCGCCGTTCACGTTCCTCGCGTGTAGTGGAGGCGGAGGAGACGGTGGCAACGGGCCCTCGCCCGACGGCACCGACGGCGCGCCCCTCGACGGAAGCGGCGGGAGCGATGGCGCCGCAGGCAACGACGCGTCGCCGGCCGACGGCGCGGCCGAGGGCGCGGCCGACGCGCGCGCCGATGCCGACGGCGGCGCCGGGGAGGTCGACGGCGGAGAGGATGCCGGCCCTCCTGCTGTGCAGCTCGTCGGTCGTATCGACGAGAGCGATCCGCTCGGACCGCGGCTTGCGTGGCCGGGCACCCGGGTGCGCGCGCGGTTCCACGGGACGGACGCGACCGTGAAGCTGTCGCGGACGTTCGCGGGCTTTCAAGGCGGTCCGACGTGGTTCAACGTGATCGTCGACGGCGTGGTGGGGACCCCGTTCTCGGTGAGCGCAGGCGGCGAAGACCACGTGCTCGCGGCAGGCCTCCCCGCAGGCGTGCACACGGTGGAGATCGAGAAGCGCACGGAGGCGAACCACGGCACCGTGCGCTTCGAAGGCTTCACGTTCGCGGGCGGCTCGGGCCTGCTCGCGCCGCCGCCGCGCCCCGTTCATCGCATCGAGTGGATCTCCGAGTCGACGATCGACGGATTCGGCGTCGAAGGCGACCGCAACGTCACGTGCATCGGCACGGCGCCTCCGCAGTACGACAACGTTCGGAAGAGCCTCGCCACGTACACTGCGGAAGCGCTCGGCGCGGAGAGCCACGTCACCGCGTACTCGGGCAAGGGCATCGCCGACACGAACTCGGGCCTCGCGAACGACCCGCTCACGATGCCGCTTCTCTGGACGCGCGCGCTGCCGGATCCCGGTGCAGGCGTCGCCTGGGACTTCGCGAAGTGGACCCCCGAGGTCGTCGTCGTGTCGCTCGGCGGCGTCGACTTCCGGAACGGAGTCAGCGGCGCGGCAGGCGACTTCCAGGCGAAGTACGAGGCGTTCGTCGCCGACATCCGCGCGCGGTACGGCGCTGCGCCTTGGGTCTATCTCGTGGTCTGGTCGCAGATCAAGAACAACGGCGGCAACGCCAACGTTCGCACCGCGCTCGGCGGGTTCATCGACGGCGTGGTCGCTGCGCGCGCAGCCCTCGGCGACGCGAAGGTGAAGAAGCTCGTCTTTCCCGAGGCGAACGTGAACGCGGACGAGACGGGCTGCTACTACCACGCGAACGCCGCGCACCATCAGGCCATGGCCACCTTGCTCGTCGCGGACATCAAGGCCGTCACCGGCTGGTGAGCGCGTCCGTGGGTCAGTCGAGGACGCGAAGCTTCGTCTTGCCGCCGAGACCCTTCGTGCTGCCCTCGACGTCCGGCGTCTTCACGTAGATCTCTGCGGGCACGGCGGGTAGCGGGCTCGCTTTCCACTCGGCGTAGTCGTCCGCGAGCGGGCCGGGCAACGTCGGCTGCACGGTGCGCTCGAGCAGCTGGAAGTCGTGGCGGACCGTCAGATCGAGCGGCAGCCGCTTCGCAGCGCCTCCCGCCTTGAACCACGCGCGCGCGGCGTTGACGTTGTTCACGAGCACCCAGTGCTGCGGGTCCGTCTTCGCGGCGTGCATGAAGAGGTCCATCATCGCGTCGAGATCGCCGCGCGCCTTGGCGATGCACGCGAGGTGGTTGTACCCGAGACCCGGGCACGGGTAGCCGAGCTCGAGGGCGCGTCGGACGTGCCGCTCGGCGTCGTCCAGGCGTCCCTCGTGGTAGTAGGCGGCGCCGAGGTCCATGTGCGCGGCGTGGTAGTCGCCGAGGCGCGCGAGGATCGCTTCGTAGTCGCGCGACGAATCGCGATGGCCGACCTGCAGCCCGTGGTTCTTCGCGAACCAGTCGTTCAGGTAACGGAGCGTGGCCTCGTCGGCGTCGAACGGCGTCTTCAGCTCCTGGAACGTGCCGGTGAAGTATTCGTTGCGGTCGAGCCAACCCGCCTTCTCTGCCGCGTGGAAGTCTTTCGTCCCGGGATAAATCGAGAGGCACGAGAAGACGTATTCGTGCGGCCGGGCGCGCTCGAGGAAGCGCAGCGTTTCTTCGAACGAGGCGCGCGTCTCGCCGCGATTGCCGAGCATCATGTAGTAGCGGACTTTGATGCCGTACTTCTTGGCAAGCTCCGTGGACGCGAGGATCTCGTCCGGAGTGATCTTCTTCTCGATCGCGTCGAGGATGCGCTGCGACCCGCTCTCCACGCCCAGCGAGAGGCGCTGACAGCCGGCGAGGCGCATCTCCTTCAAGAGCTCGTCGGAGAGCAGGTCGACGCGGGTATCGCAGCTCCAGAAGAAGCGCATGTCGCGCTCGCGCATCCGTCGGCACAGCTCGAGCACGCGCTTCTTGTTCGTAGTGAACGTGTCGTCCTTGATCTGGATCATCTTCACGGGCAGCCGCGAAGTGACCTTCTGCATCGCGCCGAGCACGTACTCGATCGAGCTCGCGCGGAAGCCCCGGCCCCACGAGGTCTCCGCCCCGCAGAACGTGCACGACCACGGGCAGCCTCGCGACGTCATCATGATGTGCGTATCGAAGTAGTCGTGCGGGCTGGCGAGCTCGTCGAGGTCGGCGACGTTCTTCCGCTCCGGCGCGGTCACCACCGCGCCTCCCTCGTCGCGGTACACCGTGCCGGCGATCCCGCGCGGCGCCTCCCCTCGCCCGAGACGCTGCAGGATCTCGAGAAAGGTGATGTCGCTCTCGCCGACGCACACCGTGTCGATCGCGCCGTAGTGCCGGAGGAGCTCCGGGCCGAGCGGCGTGGCGTGCGGGCCGCCGACGACGACGTGCGCCTTCGGATGTTTCTCTTTGACGAGGTCGGCGACGAGCCGAACGCCGCGCCGGTTCGCCGTCCAGCACGACATCCCCCAGACGTCCGCGTTGAGCTTGCCGATGATCTCCTCGACCCTCGGCCAGGGGTACGCGGAGAGGTTCAACACTTTCACCTGGTGGCCGGCGCGGAGCGCCTGCGCACCGATCGCAAAGAGGCCGTACGGCGTCTGGTAGAAGTCCGCGTCGAGATCGCCCTGCTTGTACTCCGGCGGCGGCCCATCCTTGCCGTAGCGGTCGGCCGGCACGCCCTCTGCGGCGATCTTCCACGGCGGCGGGTACACGAGAGCGACGCGCATCCCCGCGATCATGCCCGAACGAGGCGGTCACCGCGAGCCGGTGCACGGCGGGCGACGGCGACGGTCGAGCTGTTATACGCAACCAGGCGTTACCGAGCGTATAACGCGCCGCGCGCCGGCGTGTCGGAGGGGCTGCAGTTATACGTACGTCAGTGATACAGTGCGTATAACTTGGTTCGGCTCCCTATCCCGGTGCAGACGGCGTACGCCGAGCTCCTCGAGCAGCTCCTTGCGGTCGAGGCGCGGCGTTCGATCGGGCACGCTCCGGGCAACTTCGTGTCGAAGGTCATCAAGGGACGCGAGTACCTCTACTTCCAGTATTCGACGCCGGGCACGGGCGTACGGCAGGCGTACGTAGGAGCACGAAGCGCAGCGCTCGACGCGGTGATCGCGCGCTTCGAAGACGAACGGCGCGCAGCACGCGAAGATCGTGCGGAGATCCTCGCGCTTGCAGCCTTGTTGCGCGCGGGCGGCGCAGGCGTGACCGACGCCGCGAGCGCTCGCGTTCTCGCCGCGCTCGCGAGCGCGGGTGTGTTCAAGCTCGGGGGTGTTCTCGTCGGGACGCAAGCGTTCGTCGTGCTCGGGAACATGCTCGGGGTTCGCTGGACCGGCGCGCATGCACGGACCGACGACATCGACATCGCGGGAGCGAAGAATCTCGAAGTGGCGGTCCCCGAGCTCGCCGCCGACGTGCCCGCCGCGCTCGAAAGCCTCGCGATGGGGTTTCTGCCCGTTCCAGGGTTCTCGGCGAGCTCCCCTTCCACGTCCTTCAAGGTCCGCGGCAAAGGCCTCCGCGTGGATCTCCTCACGCCGGGACGCACGCGCACGAGCGCGCCGGTGGTCATCAAGCGGTTTCAGGCCGCGGCGACTCCGCTCCCGTATCTCGACTTCGTGCTCGAGGACGCGCAGCCGGCGGCGGTGATCGACGGAGGCGCCGTGCTCGTCTCCGTTCCCGCGCCGGCGCGGTTCGCCCTGCACAAGCTACTCGTCGCGAGCGACCGCCCGAGCGCGATGCACGTGAAGATCGAGAAGGATCTGCTGCAGGCCGCCATGCTCGTCGACGCGCTCGAAGAGCTCCGGCCAGGAGAGCTTCGTGCCACCTGGCAGAGCGCACGCGGTCGAGGCTGGACGAAGCGCGTGCGCGAAGCAGCGACGCGCCTCGAGCGACGCTCGCCGGAGACGTACGCGCGCCTCGCGGCCGCCCTCGCTTGAGCGGCGTCGCGCGTCGGCGGTCGCGTCTCGCGTCGCGAGCTACGCGCCGAGCGGCGCGAAGAGCACGTCGATCTGCTCTTCCGAGAGGACGTTGGCCGCCGTGCCGTTGCCGAGAATGGCGTCCGCCACGTGACGCTTGCTGCGCTGCAGACCGAGGATGCGCTCTTCGACGCTGCCGGCCGCGAACAAGTGGTAGCTGATGACGGGCTTCTTCTGACCGATGCGGTACGCGCGGTCGGTCGCCTGCGCCTGGATCGCCGGGTTCCACCACGGGTCGTAGTGGATGACGACGTCGGCGCTCGTGAGCGTGAGGCCCGTCCCGCCCGCCTTCAGGCTGATGAGGAACACGCTCGCCTGCCCGCCCTCGAACTTGTCGACGGCCGCGGCACGATCGAGCGTCGCGCCCGTCAGCTCCGAGTAGATGATCTTCTTCTGCCGGAGCCCCTGCGCGATGAGCGCGAGCATGCTCGTGAACTGCGAGAACACGAGGACGCGGTGCCCGCCTTCGAGCTGCTTTTCGAGCAAGTCGAAGAACATCTCGTACTTCGACGACTCACGGATCGTGCCGGCCGAGCCCATGCGAACGAGCCGCGGGTCGCAGCAGACCTGCCGGAGCTTCGTCAGCGCGCCGAGAATCGGAACGGTCGACGCGGCGAGCCCCTTCTTGCGGATCAGGCGGCGCACTTCCGCGTGCGCGGCGACCCGGATGCTCTCGTAGAGCTCGCGCTGCGGCCCTCGGAGCTCGATCGGCCGCATGACCTCCGTCTTCGGCGGTAGCTCCTTCGCGACGTCGCGCTTGTTGCGGCGGAGAATGTACGGCGAAACGAGCTCGCGGAGCGCGAGGAGGCGCTCCTCGTCGCGGCCTTTCTCGATCGGCACGCGGTAGAAGCGGCCGAAATGCAGCTCGTCGCCCAGAAGGCCGGGATTCACGAAGTCGAGCAGCGCCCACAGCTCGCCGAGGTGGTTCTCGACGGGTGTTCCGGAGAGGCAGAGACGGTGCTCGGCGTCGACGGCGCGGGCCGCCGCGTGCGCGCGGCTCCTCAGATTCTTGATGGTCTGCGCCTCGTCGAGGATGACCATGTGGAACGGCGTCTTCGCGATGAGCTCCTCGTCTCGACAGAGGATCGGGTAGCTCGTCACGATGATGTCGGCGTCGATCGACTTCTCCCACTGCCGGTCGGCACCGTGGAACGCGTAGACCTTCAGCGCCGGCGCGAACTTGCCGATCTCGCGCTGCCAATTGGGAACGAGCGAGGTCGGCGCGATGATCAGCGCCGGCTTGACGAGCCTCCCCTGCTCCTTCTCGGTGAGCAGGTGCGCGATCGTCTGGAGCGTCTTGCCGAGCCCCATGTCGTCCGCGAGGATGCCGCCGACGTCCCGCGCGCGGAGGTTCTGCAACCACGCCAGGCCTTCGACTTGATAGGGGCGCATCTGCGCCTGCAGGCCGGTGGGCGGCGCGACCTCGATCGGCGCGCGCGACATTGCCTCGGCGAACCGACGCGCCTCGCCATCACCGCCAATCGCGATCTCCGCGCCGTCCGTCTTGAAGGCCTCCTCGAGCGAGAGGAGCGCCGGCGCACGCACCTGCGGGAACTCGATCTTGCCTTTCGTGCCCTGGCCTTCCCAGAGCTCCGCGAGCACGCGAAGGAGCGCACGCGCGCGCTCCGCCGGCACCGGGAGATAGAGGCCGTCACCCACGGGCAGCGCGAGACACTTCTTCGCGCTGGCGGCGAGCTCGGCGAGACCCTTGCCGTTCGCGCGCTCGATGAGCTCGAGGAGCGCAGGAAGGAGGTTCACGCGGCGGCGCGAGCCATCGTGCTGCAAGTCGATACCGAGCTCGAGGCCGAACCAATCGGGACGCTGCTCGCCATCGCCTTCGCGGCCGTTGCGGTCGACGCGTTCGACGTTCGCGTACCACTTGGGCTCGGCATTGACGACGCGGAACGGGTACTGCGGGTCGACTTCGACGCGCCACCCCAGCCCACGCAGCTGCGGGACGACGTACGCGCTGAACGCACAGAAGTCGTGCACGTTGCCCTCGCAGCGGATCGCGTAGTCGGCGTGCACCGAAGGCGCCCAGTCGTCGAGGCAATCGAGAGGCACCGCCCCGAAGCTCTCGAGGAGGCGGCGGGCACGCGCCTCGGCCGCATCGTCGCGGAAGTCTTCGTCCTGTCGGAGCGTCTCCTCGCCGAACGGATCGTCGTCGCGGTTCGCGAGCACGCGGCGGCCGCCGTACTCGAACGCGAGCTCGAGGAGCGGCACCTTCTCGGTCTCGAACACCGACCCGAGGCCTTCCGTCCGATGGATGACCACGTCGTCGGCGAAGAGGCGGATGCACGGAACGCACGGCGAAGGCGCCGTCGGCACGCCCGCGACCGCTCCACCCGGTTCCTGCACCGGCCGATGCCGAACGCCGATGGGTTGCGTCTGGCTCGTCGGAGCCGCGGGAACGCCTTCGGACCACCTGCTCCCGACGCCTTCGCGGGAACCGACGCCGTCGTGAACTGAACGCACGAACGCCTTTAGATCACAACGGAATCGCGTTGTCGATTCTCTTCGCTGAACATTTGACGTTCTGTACGGGTGTCACGTCTCGGACGTACCGGCGCGCGCGGCAATCGATCTCTCGAAGACTCGCGCGACGCCGCCTCGCCGCGGCTCCGAGGTCGCCCCGGAGCTCTCCACGGCCCGCGAAACGCGACCGGTCGTGAGCGCCACGTGACCGGTCTCCCGCCGCGGGCCGCTGGCGAAAGGACTCCGCGCCCTCGCGCGTCTTTCCGGCCATGCACATTCCCGCGAGCCCGACGCCGACGCCTCCCCCTGCTGCCGTTCCGTCGCCGCCCGGCGCGGAAGGTCGCCTCGCGCCGAACGCGTACTGGGTCGGTACTGGCCCGTATCGAATGGCCGACGCATCGCCGCCGCCTCACCGTGCCCGGCCGCCTGCACGCACGCGCCCGCTCGGCGGGAGAGAGCTCGCCGCCGGCCTCGCGATCGGCGCCGTCGCCGACGCGTGCGTGTGGGGAGCGGACGGGGCGGCGACTGGAGGGCTCGGGCTCGCCGTCTTCCTCGTCGTCGTTCCCGCGCTCGTCGTGGTCGCAGTGCAACGCTTCCGCGTGTCGCTCCGACTGATCGTCGTGAGCGCGCTGCTCGCCGCGCTCGCCGCACGTGCCGCTCTCGCGCCGACGATGGGGACGGCGCTCGCCGGTCTCGCCTGCCTGTTCGCGTTCGCGCTCACCCTCCGTGGCCGTCGGACGTTCGCGCCGGAGATGCTCGCGTCCGCGTTTGCCGCCGTCGCGAAGCTGCCGTCCAGGGCCCGGGCGGCGTACGAAGGTACGCGCCGGCTCGCCGCGCGGACGCGCGTTGGCAACGTGGCCGTGTTGCCCGTCGTCGTGCCGCTCGCCCTGTCCGCCGTCTTCGCCGGCGTCTTCGCGCTCGCGAACCCCGTCGTCGCGCACGGTCTGGGTGTCGCGTGGCAGGCGGTCAGCGGGCTCGTCGCTCTTCCCTCCCCCTTGCGGGTTCTCTTCTTCGCGCTCTCCCTCGTCTGCGCGTGCACGCTGCTCCGCCCCGCGATTCGTCTCGCGCGCGGCTCCGAGCATGCGATGGCCGAGCGCGCTGCTGCGCCTGGCGAGCTGCTCGTCGCCCGGAACGCGCTCGCCGCGGTGAATGCGCTGTTCCTCGCGTACAACGCGCTCGATGCCGCGTACCTGTGGTCCGGCGCGCCTCCTGCGGGGTCGACGACGCAGGCCTACGCGCACCAAGGCGCGTTCTGGCTGACGATCGCCCTCGCGATGCTGACGGCCGTGATCGGGTTCACGTTCCGCGGCTCGCTCGCGCATGATCCTCGCGCTCGTACGGCGCGCATCCTCGCCTACACGTGGATGGTTCAGGGCCTCGTGCTCGCCCTCGGCACGTATCGCCGGATCGCGATCCACGTCGCGCACAGCGGTCTGTCCGACCTACGCATCGTTGCAATGCTGGGGACGACGCTCGTCGTCTTCGGCGTCGTCGCCGTCGCGCTCAAGCTCCGCGGCCGGCACACGTTCCGGTGGCTCCTCCGCCGGCAGATCGATGCGTTTGCGCTGACGGTCGCCGTCTACACGGTGTTTCCGACCCACTTCGTGGCGGCGCGGGTGAACGTGGCGCGCATCCAGAGCGGAGAGTACGGCCCCGTGCTCCACATGTTCCGTCAGTCGGCCACCGAGGAGAGCGCGGCGGAGCTCGTGCCCCTTCTCGCGCATCGCGACGAGCGCGTTCGCCAAGGCGTCGCGGCGCTGCTCGATGCGGAGCGCGAACGGCTGGCGGGAAGCGTCGCACGCGAGAAGACGTGGCGTGAGCGTGACGTCGTTTCGCGGCGCACCCTCGCCGCGCTCGAGGCCGCGCGTCCGCGCATGCGCGAGGTGCTCGACGGGGTGGACGAGAGCGCGGCGCGCGAGGCGCTGCTCGAGGTCGCGCGCGCCGCGAACGACGGTCTCACGCTCGAGGAGATCTTGTCCGTGCCTTCCGCGACGAGGCGCACGCAGGGAGGCGGCGGCTATCGCCGCGGCGACTTCTGAGCGTGCGTCGTCAGAGCGTCTGGAACCACGTCCACGAAGCCGCGGCAGCCCCGCTCCAGAGCGGATAGTGGGGCTGCCCGGGGATGACGCAGAAGAGGACCGGCTTGTCCGCAGGGCACGCCTCGTACTTCTGGCATGGCGCGGGCGTCGTGGCGGTGCGGTTCGAGGCGCAGCCGGCCGTCGATGCCCAGTACGCAGCGCCGAACTCTCCGCCGCCCGGATCGTCGAGCTCGCCGTGCGTCACGAACGTCGGCAGCCCGACCGCGCCGGGACAGTCGGGTCGACCATTCGCATCACGCGCCTGCGGAGCGCCGCCTGCGTGGATCGCCATTGCCTTCAACACGCCGGGCCGGCGGCACGCGATCTCGTTCAGCATGTACGCGCCTTTGCTGTACCCGAGGCCCCATACCTTCGCATCGTCGACGGACCACTTCGACTTCACCGCGGCGATCACCGCCTCGATGAGCTTCTGGTCCTTGTTCTGATCGTACGGAGTGAAGAGATCTTCGGACCGGTCCGTGTACGCGATGATCGCGGCGTCGCCGCTGAAGTCCTCGAGGCCGAGGAACGGCCGGAACGACGCCGCATCTTGCCCGTCGCCGTGCAGCGCAAGGACGAGCGGATACTTCTTCGCCGGGTCGTGCGTCTTCGGAACGGCGAGCACGTACTTCCGCGGCGCGCCGTCGACGTCGACAGTCTCGGTCGTGACGTTCACCTTCGACGGCGGCCTCGCATCCTCCGGAGTGATGACCTCGCCGTCCGGACCGACGACGGCACCGTCTTCGAGCACGACGGACCCTTCCGGAGCGCCGTCGGGGAGGACGCCCGACGACGTACCGCCGTTGCCGTTGTCTTCGCTCGAGCACGCAAACACGAGAACGAGAGCCGCGGCAGAGCCGGCCGCGATGAAGGACCTACGCATCGCCATCACGATCCTTTCAGGAAGCTCCACTCGGCGGCGATCGCCGCGGGCCAGACGCCGTGCCCTTGGCCGGCGATTTCGCAGTACGTGACGCGCTTGCCCGCGGGACAGCCGTCGTACTGCTTGCAGGGTGCAGGCGCCGTATCGGTGAGCGACTGCGCGTTGCAGCCGCTCTTCGTCGCCCAGAACTGACCGGCGTAGCGGCCGCTCGACACGAGCACCTCGCCGTCGTTCTCGCCGTGCGTGACGAACACCGCCGCGGGAGCCCCGGCGCAATCGGGCACGTCGTTCTTCGGCGGCGGCTGCCCCGGCTCGTTCGGCGCGCCGCCCGCGTGGATGACGACGCCGGTGAAGAGCCCCGCGCGACGGCACGCGAGCTGGCTCGCGAGGAAGCCGCCGCGGCTCCAGCCGACCGCGAAGACGCGGTTCGCGTCGACCGAGTACTTCGCCTTGAGAGCATCGGCGAGCGCCTGCACGAACTGCTGTCCGGGGTTCTGATCGAACGGCGTGTACACGTCCCACGTCGCGTTCTTGCCCGACGGGTACACGACGATGGCGTCGGCGCCCGTGACGTCGTCGAGCGGGTGGTACGCGCGCATGCCCGCACCGTCACCGCCGTCGCCGTGGAAGACGAAGACGAGCGGGTAGCTCTTCGCCGCGTCGTACGTCTTCGGCAGCGCCTGCACGTAGCCGTACGCGACGCCGCCGGATTCGAACGTCTCGTTCGTGACGTTCACCTTCGGCTCGGGCGGCGGATCGGGCGCCGGCGGAAGCGACCCGTCGGGATCGGGCGGATCGTCAGGCTGGCCGGGCGCGGGGGAGCCGTCCGGTGTCGTTCCCGAGGTACCGCCCGAGGACGACTGCCCCGTCGTCGTGCTCGAGCAGGCGAAGACCGTCACCAAAGCCGCCGCGGTGCCGGCGGCGAAGAGCCAAGAACGCATAGACCTTCCAGTCTACGAGACGCGCGTGCTCTGCGCACGTGGCACGCGGCGCGGGCGGGCGCGCTCGCCAGGTACGCGGGCAACGAGAGTGGCGGCGCGCGGCCGGCGGCAGCGCTTGGCCACGCGAGTGTCGCAGTCTAGTGTGGCAGCCGTGCAAGCTCCTGCGATCGCGTTCTACTTCGACTTCGTGTCCCCGTACGCGTTCATCGCGTGGACGCAGGTGCACGCGCTCGCGCAGCGGAACGGGAGGACCGTCGACGTCCATCCCGTGCTGTTCGCCGGGCTCCTCGATGCGCACGGCACGAAGGGACCGGCCGAGGTACCCGCGAAGCGGATCTACACGTTCAAGGATGCGTATCGAAAGGCGCACCGCGCCGGGCTCCCCGTCCTCCGGCCGCCGCCCTCGCATCCGTTCAATCCGCTCCTCGCGCTGCGTGTCGCCTCGCTGCCGATGAGCGCGGACGAGCAGCGCAGGCTCGTCAACGCGCTCTTCTCCGCGACGTGGGTCGACGGTACGGGCGTCGACACGAAGGAGCGCGTCGTCGCCGTCGCCATGCGTGCAGGCTTCGACGGCCCGGCGCTCGTCGCCGCCGCCGAGCAGCCTGACGCAAAGGAGCGTCTCCGTCGCGCGACGGAAGATGCCGTGTCGAAGGGCGTGTTCGGGGTCCCGACCGTGCTCGCCGACGGCGAAATCTTCTGGGGAACGGATGGTCTCGAGCTCGTCGAGCCTTTTCTGCGCGGTGAGGACCCCCTGCCGCGCGACTTGTCGTGGGCCGATCGGCCGGCGAGCGCGATGCGACGAGCGCTGCGCGACGCCGGCTCCTGAAAAGGCGCGTTCGACGCGTGAGGTGACGCGGCGGCGGCTGGCGTGCGGCGCGGCTCTCGACTACAGACCCTCGCGATGACGAAGGGGGCTCGCCGAACGGAGAGATCCGCGCTGCGCGCGTTCGCCTCCTCGGTCGTGCTCACGGCCGCCGCGATCACGAGCGCCTGCGGGGCGTCGCGGCCGGCGCCTTCGGCGAGCGGCGTGGCGGCAGCGGAGCGGGACCCCATCGCGGACGGGTCGACGGAGGCGACCGCAGATGCGGGCGTCGACGGCGGCGATGACGAGGCCGACGAGGGTGCCACGGCAGCCGAGGCGAACACGCCGAGTGAAGGCCCGTGCGGCGCGGAGATGGCGCTCGTCGAAGTCGCAGGCGGCGGTTTGCGCTTCTGCATCGATCGCTACGAGGCGTCGCTCGTCGAGCTGCTCGCCGACGGAACCGAACGGCCGTATCCGCACTACGCGGTGGTCGACGGACACGACGTTCGCGCGGTGAGCCGGCCGCACGTCTTCCCGCAGGGCTTCATCAGCGAAGTGCAGGCGCAGGACGCGTGCGCGGCGTCGAGCAAGCGACTCTGCACGAACGACGAGTGGAAAGCCGCGTGCATGGGCCCCGCTCGCACGACGTTTCCGTACGGCGATGCGCGGCGCCCCGGAGCCTGTCACGACACCGGCAAGAGCGCCGTGGGCGCAGTCTTCGGTGCAAAGGCGCTCGCGTCGGCGCCGCCCCCTACGGTAGGAGCGCGCGCTGCGCCGGCGGCGCGGAAGCCCGGCGCCGGCAGCGCAGCGGGTGCTGCCGCGGGAGGAGGAGGAGGCAAGGCGGGCGCCGGCGGGAAGCAGGCGCATGCCTCCGGCGGACGAGCCGCGTCGACGTCGCGCGCGCGGAAGACGGCGACGAGCGGACGCCCCGTGACGAAGACGGCGCCGCATCGCGAGACGGCGGCGGCGTCGGGCGGCAAACCGCCGACCAAGGGCGCGTCGCGCCGCACGGGAAAGAAAAGCGCGCGTCCGCCCAGCGTGGAGCCGTCCGTGTGGACGAAGTTGAACGATCCGGCGCTCGGCCAAGTCGAAGGCGCGCTCGCCAAGACGGGCGAGCACGCGGCCTGCGTGAACGGCTACGGCGTCTTCGACATGGTCGGCAACCTGCACGAATGGGTGGCGACCGATCCCGCGGCTTCGCACGGCATGTTCGCGGGCGGCTACTACCTCGACACCACGCTGAACGGCGACGGGTGCAACTACCGCACGACCGCGCACGCGCACGACTATCACGACTACTCCACGGGCTTCCGCTGCTGCGCGGACGCGCCTGCGACTCCGTGAACAAGGGCTCCCGAGCCCCTTCCCCTTTGCCCCGGACAACGACCGATGAAGACCGCTGCCGCCTTGCTGATCGCCCCCGTCCTTGCCGCGTGCGCCGTTGCGACGGCGTGCAGTCAGACCACGGTCGTCGAGAAGGTCGACCCTTCCCTTGCGGATGCCGGCGCGCTTCCGGAGGCTGCCGCGGACGCGGCGACGACGAGCCGGGTCGAGGGGAAAACCGGGAAGCTCTTCGGCGCCGAGACCTCCAGCTACGCGCTGGTCGACGATGCGTCCGGCATCGTGCGGGCGGTGGGGATCGTCGTGCCCGTCGCCGCGTTCTCGGCTGCGCCTGCGAACGCGCCGTTCCAAGACGATCTCGTGCTGGAGATGCCCGACGTCGCCAAGGAGCAGACGATCCTGAACCACGTGCGCGTGAACTGGCTCGCGAAGGGACACGGCCCCACCCCCTACGGCGAGCCGCACTTCGACCTGCACTTCCAGCGCGGCACCGTCGACGAGGTCGATGCCATCAGCTGCCGCGCCGATGGCCGGCTCCCCGACGCGTCTCTCCTTCCCGAGGGCTACGGCGAGCCGGAGCTCTGCGTCGACGCGATGGGCCAGCACTCGTGGCCGAAGGCGGACAAGGGCGCGACGTGGACCGGCTCGATCATCATGGGCTACTTCGCCGGGAAGATGGCGTTCATCGAGCCGATGATCAGCAAGGCGAAAATCCTCGAGAAGGCGTCGTTCGAGCTCGCGATCGCGAAGCCGGCGACGGCGAAGGGCAAGGCGACGCTCTACCCGCGCCGCCTCGCGGCGAAGTACGACGCGGAGACGAAGGCGTACGCGTTCGAGCTCGACGGCTTCGAGCCGATCGACGAGTGAGCGGCGCGGCGGTGGCGAGGCGGGCGCGCGGCGGCGGGGGCGTGCGGCTCGCGTCGTGCTTGCGCGCAGCCGACGGCCCCGATAGGGCTTGCCGTCATGGCGCTCTGGGCTGACTTCAAGAAGTTCGCGTTCAAGGGCAACATCATCGATCTCGCCATCGGCGTGATCATCGGCGGCGCCTTCGGCAAGATCGTCACCGCGCTCGTCAACGACCTCATCATGCCGCTGGTCGCGCTCATCATGCCGAGCGGCGACTGGCGCGCGGCGAAGCTCGTCTTGCGCGCAGGTCCAACGCCGAAGGAAGACGTCGCGGTCCTCTGGGGCGACTTCATCGGGACGATTCTCGACTTCGCGATCATCGCGACGGCGCTGTTCATCCTGGTCTCGCGACTTCTGAAGGCGATCCACCTCCACAAGGAGGAGGTGAAAGACGTGAAGGAGTGCCCGTTCTGCCTCGACACGATCCCGGGCAAGGCGAAGAAGTGCAAGTCGTGCACGGCGGATCAGCCAGACGCGGCGGCAGCGGCCGCGGGGAGCGGCGCGGGCGTCGGTGCGGTCGCGGCGGGTGCGGCCGCCGGCGCAGCGGCAGCGTCCACCAAGGCCTGACATGGCGACGAAGAAGGAGGTCTTCCGCATCGGCGGACGGGACGTGACCGTCACCAATCCGCAGAAGGTGTTCTTCCCGAAGGCCGGTTACACGAAGCTCGATCTCGTCCTCTTCTACATGGCAGTCGCGGACGGTGCTCTGCGCGGCATCTCGGGGCGTCCGATGCTGTTGAAGCGCTTCCCGGACGGCGTGGAGGAGAACCCGTTCTTCCAGAAGCGCGCGCCGGAGTCGCGACCGGAGTGGATCGAGACGGTCACGATGTCCTTCCCGTCGGGTCGCAGCGCCGACCACGTCGTCGTGCGCGACGCCGCGCAGCTCGCGTGGGTCATCAACCTGGGATGCGTCGACCTGAACCCGCACCCGGTCCGCGCCGACGACCTCGATCACCCGGACGAGCTCCGCATCGACCTCGATCCCAACCCGGGGATCGGCTGGAAGCAGATCCTCGAAGTGGCCACCGTCGCGCGCGAGGTCCTCGCGGATGTGGGGCTGGTCGGCTTCCCGAAGACGAGCGGCTCGCGCGGCATCCACGTCTACGTGCGGATTCAACGAAAGTGGACCTTCGACGAAGTGCGCCGTGCCGCTCTCGCCGTAGCGCGCGAAGTCGAACGGCGCGCGCCGACCATCGCCACGAGCAAGTGGTGGAAGGAAGAGCGGCACGGCGTCTTCCTCGACTACAACCAGAACGCGAAGGATCGCACGGTGGCGAGCGCGTACTCCGTGCGGCCGACGCCCGATGCGCGCGTGTCACTGCCGCTCGGCTGGGACGAGCTCGCCGCGTGCGACCCCGCGGATTTCACGTTGAAGACGGTGCCGGAGCGCTTCGCGAAGACCGGCGATGCGCACGCGAAGATCGACGACAAGCCCGGGTCCCTCGAGCATCTCCTCGAGCTCGCGGCCGCGCACGAGCGCGCCGGCATGGGCGATGCTCCGTGGCCTCCGCACTACGCGAAGCAGGCCAACGAACCAAAGCGCGTGCAGCCCTCACGCGCGAAGACGGCCTCCCGCCCCAAGCGCGCGGTGATGCCACTCATCGTCATCGCGCGCGCCGAGAAGAAGAAGGACGCGCTCGAGGGCCTCGAGCGCTGGAAGCAGCGTCACCCGAAAGCGGCGGCACACCTGAGTCCGGACGACGTGCTCGTCGACGCGATGCGCGGCCGCTTCACGACATGGACGCGCATCCGCATCAACCTCCGCAACGTGCCCGAAGCCGAGCGCCCCCCGAAAGAGGCGCCGGACCCTGACTACGAACCGGAATTCTGAGCGGCAGGACGGGTTTCGCCCGGCGGGACGGAGCGGTCCGACGCGCCGGCTCGACGGGACGGCGGGTGGCACGCGCGGCGGCAGGACGCGCGGCGGCAGGACGGGCGACGGCAGGACGGAGCGGCGGTAGGACGGAGCGGCGGCAGGACGGCCGGCGACACGACCGCCGTGGCAGGACGGGGTGCGGCGGATGGGCGGTGCCGCCCGCGGGGGCGCGCGGATGGCGGCGCCAGGCGCGGGCCTTGCGCGGCGTGTAACCCTGGCAACGATCCGATGCACCGCGAGATCACGGCGTTCGGCGATCGTTGCCTCGCCAACGATCGGGCGGCGCGGGACGCCCTTGGGGACGTCGACGCGGGCGTGACCCGGGAAGAGAGCAGTTCGTTCGGTAGCCAACGATCCCTACGGGCGGTCTAAAACGCGTTTCGCGAGGAGTTCCCCCGGTCGCGTTGACACTAGGTCAGGCCGCTCGAGCGCAATGCTCCTCGACTTCAGCGGGCGTCTTGTAGTCGAGGGCGGAGTGTAGACGGCGGCGATTGTAGAAGGCTTCGATGTACTCGAAAACGGCGGCGCGGAGCTCGTCGCGGGAGCGCCAGCCGCGGCGGTGGATCAGCTCCTTCTTCAACGTCGCGAAGAAGGACTCGGCGACGGCGTTGTCCCAGCAGTTGCCGCGCCGGCTCATGCTGACGGTGATGCCGCTGGTCGCGAGCTCGCGCCGGTATTCCGCGCTCGTGTACTGGCAGCCGCGGTCGGAGTGATGCAGGAGCGGTGCGTCGGGACGCCGGCGGCGCAGCGCATTTCGCAGCGCCGTCATCGGAAGCGTTGTGGCGAGCGTCCTATCGAGCGCCCATCCGACGACGGAGCGCGAGAACAGGTCGAGGATGACGAGATAGGCCCAGCCTTCCTGCGTCCAAACGTACGTGATGTCCGTGCCCCAGCGCTCGTTCGGTCGCGTAGCCGTGAAGTCGCGATTCAACACGTTCGGTGCAACGGGATGCATCGCGTCGCGCAGCGTCGTGATGCAGTGACGACGCGACACCGGCGGCGTAAGCCCCCATGCCGCGCATCGCGCGTTCGACGCGCCGCTTGCTCGCGGGAACGCCGCGCCGCTGCAGCTCGCGCAGCACGCGCGGGCTGCCGTACGTCTCGCCGAACTCTGCGAAGACTTCGGCAACGGCGGCGCAGAGCTCGGCGTCGGCTCGCACGCGCGCGCCTGGCGGTCGCTTCGCGTACGCGTAGTACCCCTGACGCGTGATGCCGAGCAGCCGGCACATCGCTGCGACTGGAAAAAACGCCTTCTCCGCGCGGATGAACGCGAACTTCATTCGCTTTCCTTCGCGAAGAAGGCCGCAGCTGGGCCGCAGCTTTTTTTAGGATCGCCCGATCCATCTCGAGCTGACCGACCTGATGGCGCAGCGTCGCGTTCTCGCGCTCGAGCCGCGCGATCTTCGCCTCCGCCGTCTCCTTCGACGGGTCTATCACCGGCACGGCGCGGCTCTTCGCACGCAGAGCGTCCGCCTTTTTCGGGCGCTTCTTCGACATGAACGCGTTGTACCAGTACCGCAGCGTCTGCTGCGGGATGCCGAGGTCGACAGCTACCGAGTTCAGCGAGCGGCCGCTTCGCTCTACCAGCGCGACGGCATCGTTACGGAAGGCATCGTCGTAGATCTTAGGTTCGTGAACACGCATCCCATTCCTCCAGGGTCGCGTGTCAACGGGATCGAGGGAGGCCTAGCGTTTCGCGAGGCGCGGAATCGTTCGCCTGCGAACGATCGCGTGCGCGGCGCCGCCGCGCCCCAGCCGCGGACTGCACGCGCCAGGGACAGCGATGAAACGTTCCGTGTGCGAATCGTTCGCACAACGAACGTTGCAGGGCGGCCCCACCGCAAGGTTCCGGCGTGGGAAGCAGATCGCACGGCGATCGTTGCAGAGCGGCCGGCGCAACGTTCCGTGTGCGAATCGTTCGTAGCGATCGTTCTGCTCGTGCGAGCGACCCCTCGCCCCGATAGCGCTCGCGGCTCTCCGCCGCGGCGTCTGCGAACGGCAAGCCCTGGCCGGAGCAGCGTCGGCCGACCAGGTCGCTCGTTCCCGGGCGACCGGTCTCGCTTCGTTCGCTGGCGAACGATTTCGACCCGTTCGCCAGGCAACGAGCGATCGCCTCCATCGCGGCGCAACGATCCCGATCGTTCGCCAGGCAACGAGTGCCGTTTGACGACCTTTCGCGGGGTTGCCAATCGTTACCCCGGTGGCACGTCGCGCGGGGGGCGTTCCCTGCCCCGGCTGCGGCGCGCATCCAGCGCGGCGGCGCGCTGCGTCGAGTTGCTGGTTCGGCACTCCCGTCGGCGGCTCGACCGGCTGGGCACGCGGCGGCTCGAACGGGAACGCGGCCGCCTCCGAGCTCACGTCCGCGCGCGGCGCGCGGGACGGCTACGCCTCGTCGTCGTCCGCGGGCGGCGCGTTTGTTTCGGCCGACTTGCTCTTCGCTTTCGCAGATCGCTTTGCGCGCGTCTTTGGTTTCGCGGCGCCGCGCGTCTCCCGGTCGGAATCTGACGCGGAGTTGGAGCCCGCTGCCGCCGTGCGCGATCCCGGCGACGCCATTCGCGACGGCTTCGGCTTCACCTTCGGGGCAGGCTTCGAGCCCGTCGCCGCCGGGACCTCGCCGCCGAAGATCGCGCTGAGCTCGAATGGCGCGCTCACCTCGAGCTGGTCGTAGCGGCAGTCGCTCGGCGGCTTGTCGTGGCGCCACCGCTTGAATTGCGTCGCGTGACGGAAGCGGTCGCCTTGCAGATGATCGTAGGCGACTTCGCACACGAGCTCGATCCGGAGCGGCTCCCAGGTGAGGTCTTTGCCGCGATTCCAGCGGCTCGTTGCGCCCGGCATCCGCTGATCCGTCTCGCCGGCCCATTGCGCCCAGCCCGCCCACGGATGGTTCTCGCGCGCGTCCTTGCGATAGGGCTCGAGGAACTTGGCGAGGTTCGCGCGCTCTTCGCGCTTCCAGGACGCGCAGATGCCCACATGGTGGAGCACGCCCGCGTCGTCGTAGAGCCCGAGCAAGAACGAACCGACGAGCTCGCCGTGCGCGTCTTTGTACCAACGGAAGCCAGCGACGACGCACTCCGCCGTGCGCGCGTGCTTGATCTTCGTCATCGCGCGCTTGCCCGGCTGGTACGTGCTCGCCTTCGGCTTCGCGATGACGCCGTCGAGGCCCGCACCTTCGAAGCGGCGGAACCAGTCCTCCGCGGTCGCGCGGTCGTCCGTCACCGGCGTGAGGTGCACCGGCGCCTTCGCGCCCGCGAGCGCCTTTTCGAGCGCCGCACGGCGCGCCTCCTGCGTCTCTCCGCGCATGTCGACGTCGTCGAGCGCGAGGAGATCCCACGCTACGAACGAAGACGGGCTCTCCTGGGCGAGCAGCGCAACGCGTGACGCCGCGGGATGGATGCGCAGTAGCAGCGCGTCGAAGTCGAGCACGCCGCTACTCGCAATGACGATCTCACCGTCGAGCACGCAGCGCTCCGGCAGCTGCTCACGCAGCGGCTCCACCAGCTCCGGGAAGTACCGGTTCAACGGCTTCAGGTCGCGGCTCTGGAGGTAGACGTCGTCGCCGTCTTTGAAGACGAGCGCACGGAAGCCATCCCACTTCGGCTCGTACAGCCAGTCGTCGCCGGCCGGAATGGAGGTGGCGAGCTTCGCGAGCATCGGCTCGATCGGGGGCTTGAACGGGAGCGTCACGGCGGCGCGACACTACCCTGGATCCCAGCCACCCGCACGCGCGTGTGGAACGACGAGCGCCGCGCGGAGATCACGCGTATGCGCGACGGCCCCCGCCACGACGCCACGCGCCACGCGCCACGCGCCACGCGCCACGGCGCCACGCGCCACGACGCCACCGCGCCACGCGCTGCATCACGCCGGCGCGCCGAGCCAAAGCCGGAACGACTCGCGCGTCATGTCGGCGGGGACCGTGTGCGGACCGTCGAACTCCAGGTACGTGACCTCGTAGCCGTCGCGCTTGGCGTCGCGCGCGACGCGGCGGCTGCAGCGTTCGATCGGTAGCACCGCGTCAGCGGTGCCGTGCGAGAGGAAGAGCCGCGGCTTGCCGTGTCGCTCGCGCGTGAGCACGAAGCCCGGCGAAAACGCGAGCACCTGCGAGAAGAGGTCGCCGTTCGTCATGCCGATCGACAGCGCGTACGAAGCGCCGTCGGAGAACCCGCCCACCGCAACACGCGCAGGGTCGATCGCGAGACGCTGCGAGACGACCGTAATCGCTCGGTCCAGCCGCGTGACGTCGACGCCGAAGTCGTCGACGATCACGTCCCAGGTCGCCTCGCGGGAGTCGAGCGAGAGCACGATCACGCCTCGCCGCTCGGCCTCGGCCTTCACGACGTCGATCCCATGGCGCGCGTTGCCGCCGGCGCCGTGGAGCATCACGAGGAGCGGCGCGGGTGTGCTCGGACCGTACGCCGCCGGCACGAGCACGAGACCGTCGCGCCCGTCCTCCAACCCTAGTGCCGAGACGCCTCTCTTCGGAGGCTCCGGACGCGCGCCGACGCCGATGCGCGCGGCGAGACGCCCGCGCGCGGCGAGCGCCGGATCGAGCGGTCCGACAGGAGCTTGCGGAGACGACACGGGTGATCCTTCCTCGGGGGTGCTGCCGCTCGTGCCGCTCGTGCCGCTCGTCCCGAGCGTCGAGCGCGGCGTGCACGCTGCTGCGCTCGCCGCGACGAGGCCAAGCGCAACGTTGAGAGCCGCGGCCCGACGCACGCGGCGTACCGCGCGGCCAGCGCCGGCTACGACGACGGCCGTGAGGCTCGTGACGCGTACGGCGCGTGAGCTCTTCCGCGCAACGCTGTGTATCTTCGGTGACATGGTGCTCCTCGACGCTTCGCCGCAACGGCGAAACATGACAGAGCACGCGAGGTCATCGCGGTGTTCCCGCTCGGGCTGGCCGCGTCAGGCGATTTCCGCGAGGATGATCGTCACGTTGTCGGGTGCGCCGCCCTTCTTCGTGAGCGACACGAGGTCGGTCGTCGCTTTCGCGAGCTCCGCCGGCGCGCGGGCGACCTCGTTGATCGTGGCGTCGTCGAGGACGTTCGTGAGGCCGTCCGAGCAGAGGAGGAGGCGATCGCCGTCGGTGAGCACGATGCGACCGAGCGCAACCTTCACCGTCTCCTGCCCCATGACCTGCAGGATGATGTTCTTGCGCGGCGAGCGCTCGGCCTCTTCCGGGGTCATCACGCCGGCGTCCACCATCATCTGCACGTAGCTCTGGTCGTGCGTGACCTGGCCGATCTTGCCTCCGCGAAGGAGATACGCGCGTGAATCGCCGATCTGCGCGATGAATGCAGTGTTCCCGCGAAGGAGCACGGCCGTGAGCGTCGCGCCCATTCCGCGTCGATCGGGACGCTGCCCGGCCTCGTGGACCTTGTCGCTCGCCTGCTCGATGACGTGGCGAAGCGTTTCCCCGTCGACCGCGCCACGCTGCGCGGCCTCGTGCATTCCGCGAAGCACATTGTCGACACTGAGCGCGCTGGCGACCTCGCCAGCGGCGGCGCCGCCCATGCCGTCCGAGACGACGAGGAGGACGCCGGCGCCGGTCGTCGACCAGTCGACAGGCGCTCCGCCCGGCCAGCGCGTTCCGCTGGCGAGCTCCGCCATCGAGAAGGCGTCTTCGTTCGCTTCGCGAACGAGGCCCGTGTCAGTCACACCGAAAGCGCGCACCGTCTCCGTCATGGTCGCATCATGCCGTGCGGGCGCGCGGCCGCAATGAGGCCGCTTGTCCCGCACGTGGTTCGAGGTTGTTCCCCCTGCACATCCGGAGTGGCGCTCATCGCGCGACGCGACCCGCCGAAGCGCCGCCGGCGCGCGCCACGCGGCGCGGCCGGCGCTGCGCCGTCGAGCGGCGCGGCGTGAAGACCTTCGCGACGTTCATCGGCGACGTGCGCCGCTGCCGTCCCTTCACCGCATCGAAGTTCGCGTCGACGGCGCGGCTGAGCGCCCCCTCCACGTACTGCGCGTCGAGCCCCGTCGACCAGTAGACGAGGTCCGCGAGGTTCGGCTGCCGCGTCTCGCGCGGCGAGACGAGCACGCGACCGGCCGAGCCCGTGAACTCGATGTAGCCGTCCCACAGCCCGTCCTCGCGCAAGACGCCGATGACGCGGGCGACGTAGCCGCTCCCGCTGGCATCTGCCATCGAGCCGAGCTCGTGCACGAGGCAGGGCACGTCTACGTCGACTATCGGCTCGGGCGTCGCAGCGAGGATCATGGTCGATCGACTAGCAAGCGCCACGCCTCAACCCCCGGTCGTCAGGATGGGAAGCACACCCGTCTTCGCCGTCGCGAGCAGCTTCGTGCCTGGGCTACGCCGCGCCTTCCAGCCTCCATCGACCGCATGCGGGCCGCGGGGCATGGCGAGGTTGCCGCCGTCACGCGTCTGCCCGCGTCGACCGAGGTGATCGCGCTCGACGATCGAGCGCTGCACGCGCTCGAACAGCCACGGCAAGACGTGATCGAACAGCGCCATCAGACGCGGCGCGCTGCCGACCACCGCTTCACGGCGCGGCCGCTCGCAGAGCGAGACGATCGCGCGCGCAACGCGCTTCGCCGAGTAGATCGGCCGCATCGCGACGATCTCGCGCCCCGTGTAGTTCGCGGCGTGCTGGAAGAGCGGCGTGTCGACCGTCGCGGGGACGACGAGACACGCATGGATTCCGGTGCCGCGGAGCTCTTGACGCAGACCCTCCGTAATCGCGTGGATCGCGTGCTTGCTCGCGCAGTAGGGCGTCGCCTGCCCATACGAGATCTTGCCGGCGATCGAACCGACGTTGATGAGCGTCCCGCAGCGCTGCCGGCGGAAGGCCTTCAACGCCGCGCGGCTGCCGTGCACGACGCCCATGATGTTCGTTTCGAAGAGCTCGCGGATGGCCGGCGTCGGACATTCTTCGAACGAGCCCATCATGTAGACGGCTGCGTCGTTGATCCAAACGTCGATGCGCCCGAAGCGCTCGACGGCGACGAGCTCCAGCGCGTCGACGCTTGCCTCGTCACGCACGTCGGTAGGAACGGCGAGCGCCTGCACTCCGAACGTGTCCCGGCACTCGCGGGCGACGTCTTCGAGGGCCTCGGCGTCGCGCGCGGCGAGAACCAGGTTCGCTCCGCGGGCTGCGAGCTCCAGCGCCGTCGCTCGGCCGATGCCGCTCGATGCACCCGTCAGCACCACGACCGATCCCTTCAGCTCTCTCTTCATCGCATTTGCCTCCGCCGCGTACGTCAGCAACGCGCGTTCCGCACCGCGTCGTGCTGCCGACGCGCGCGCGGCGGCACCGCGTCGCGACTACTCCGCGGCGTGCGGTGAGGCCAAAGCGCCACGCGAGGCGTTCTGGGGAACCTCCACGATGCGAATCGGGAGCTCGCCGTTGTACGCGCGGCGAAGGAGCGGCATCGCGACGTTGTAGACCGGCGTGCCCACGCGCGTCTGCCCCTCGAGCGAGCCGCGATGCGCGTGACCATGGAACGCCATGTCGACGGGGTACCGCTCGAGCGGCTCTTCCAGGCGGCTGCAGCCGAGGAACGGAAGGATCTCCTCGGGCTCGCCCTCCACGGTCGCGCGGATGGGCGCGTAGTGCAGGAGCGCGATTCGCCGCTCCGCACGCAACCGCGCGAGCGCGGACTCCAGCTTCAGCGCCTCGTCGAGCGCTTCCTTCACGAAGGCCTTGATGACCGGCTCGCCCCACGGTCCAAGCGTGCCCCGCCCGAACCCTCCAGCGAACCCCTTCACACCGGCGAAGCCGATGCCCTCGATGACGCAGCTATCGCCGTCGAGGATCTTCACGCCCGCACCGGTGAGGATCTTCGCCACTTCGCCGGGCTGCCCCGACTCGTAGTCGTGATTGCCGAGAACGCCGAGCATCGGGATCTTCAGCACCGACAGCTCCTTCGCGAGGACGGTCGCCTCCTCGGGTAGGCCGTAGTCGGTGAGATCGCCGCAGAGCAGCAGCACGTCGGCGCGCCCTTCGAGCTGCGCGAAAAACGGGCGCAGAGTCCCGGCCGCGTCCTTCGTGCAATGAAGATCACCGACGGCGGCGATCCGAACGTTCCGGTTCTCGATGCTGGCGGTGCGGCTCTCCATCTCGGTCATGCTCGAGCCGCTGCGTCGCAACATCCGTACCTCGAGCACAGCGCGACACCTCGCCTACGTTCACGGCACATCGGGGCGCGGTTCGGGAGGTTGGAACGCGACTTGAACATGATCGCAGTGATGCTCCTCCCCGCCAGGCTTGGTCGCCGTCTTCGCGTCCCGCTCAGCACTCGCCGGATGGTGTCGCAACCCGCGAGTCAATTCTACGGCGACACCTTGCGGACGCTCACGGCCGCCGAGGTGCCGTTCGTCGTCGGCGGTGCGTTCGCCCTGAAGCACTACGCCGGGATCGCCCGCGGAACGAAGGACCTCGACATCTTCCTCTGCCGCCGCGACCTGCCGCGCGCGCTCGAAGCGCTGCGCGAGAAAGGCTATCTCACGGACGAGACGTTCCCGCACTGGCTCGCGAAAGCGTGGTGTGGCGAGCACTTCGTGGACTTCATCTTCGCGTCCGCGAATGGCCTCTGCCAGGTCGACGACCAGTGGTTCGCTTCTGCCGCGACCGTGACGATCTTCGACGAACCGGCCCTCCTCTGCCCCATCGAGGAGGTCATCTGGAGCAAGTGCTTCGTGATGGAGCGCGAGCGTTTCGACGGCGCCGACATCTACCATCTCATCGCGGCACGCGGCGACACGCTCAACTGGCGCCGCCTCCTCGATCGCGTCGGCGAGAATTGGCGCGTCCTCCTCGGCCATCTCGTCTTCTTCAGCTTCGTGTATCCGCGCGAACGCGCGAAGGTCCCCGCGTGGGTCATGGACGAGCTCGTCGCCCGGCTCAACGCTTCGCGCGACGCGGAGGACGTGCCCGTGTGCAACGGCACGCTCCTCTCGCGCGAGCAGTACCTCGTCGACTTGAAGGAGCGCGGCTACGCGGACGCGCGCGTGCCCCCGTGGGGCAACGTGCCCGCCACCGAGATCGCGAGCTGGACCGAGGCGATCGGCAAAATCAAGTGAGGCTCACGCGACGGTGAACGGGTCCGCGTCGGCAACGCTCGCGGACACGTTCACCCCGGGGACGCGTGCCGCGAGACGCGCAGCGTAGGCGCGCACGGCCGCACGCTCGCTGTTCGAGTGGAGCGTCGCGACCACGGTGACGCCGCGCCGCGCTGCTGCCAGCGCATCGTGGTGACGCGTCTCCCCCGTCACGAAGACGTCCGCACCGGCGCGCACCGCGTCGTCGAGAAGCTCGCCGCCCGCGCCGGCTGCCACGGCCACGCGCGTGGCCTGCCGCTCGCGATCCCCGGCAACGAGCACGTAGGATAGGCCGAGCGCATCCTTCACGCGGGCGATCAGCTCCGCACGCGAGACGGCCGCAATCGGTCCGATTCGCCCGAGCCCGATGCCGTCCGGCTCCGCCGAGCTCGCGCCGCGCGGCCCTCCCGACTTCGCCACGTACGGACGAAGAGGCCGCCGCTCGGCGATGGAAACGCCGCACGCGTCCGCGAGAAAATCGTTCGTGCCTGCACGCGCAACGTCGAGCGCGGTGTGCGGGCTGTAGAGCGCGATGCCGAGGCGAACCGCTTCCGCCCAGAGCGCATCGTGCGGGACGCGCTTCACCGCCGCGAAGAGCGGAGGATGGTAGGAAACGACGAGCGAGGCGCCCCGCTCCTTGGCCTCGGCGGCGACCGCCGCCGTGTAGTCGACGGTGACGAGCACGTCGCGCACGTCGGCTTCCGGATCTCCGACGAGGAGCCCGACGTTGTCCCAGCTCTCCGCATAGCGCGTGGGGGCGAGATCCTCGAGCACGTCGATCACTTCGCGGAGCCGCATCGTCGTTCGTCCTCCGTGTCGTCGTCGGCCGAGCGTCACAGCTTGAAGAAGTCTTTGATCTGCGAGATGAGGCGCTTCGATCGGTCCTGCTCGATCGCGACTTCCGAGCGCCGCGAGGAGGCGACCTCCTCGAGCTCCGCCTGCCGCGCGACGAGCAACTCGCTGATGCGCTCGATGATGCCCGCGTTGGCCGCGAGCGCCGCATGAAACGCCTCGTGGCTGATCACGAGGAGCTCGCACTCCGTCTCGGCGCGCACCGTGGCGCTGCGCGGCTCGCCGGTCATGAGCCCCATCTCGCCGAAGAACTTCCCGGCGCCGAGACGCGCGACGGGCACGGAGCGGCGCTCGCGCGGAAGCTCCACGACGACCTCGCCCTTGTCGATGATGAACAGGTCGCCGGCCGCGTCTCCCTGCTCGAAGATGATCTCCCCGGGCGCGTAGAGATGCACGGTCGCAGCCGCCGCCAGCGTGCGGTGCGCCTCGGGCGGGAGCACGTCGAGGAAGTCGACGCAGCGGAGCACGCGGTCGCGCCGGGCGAGCTCGCGCTCGAGGGAGCGGCCGCGCGACTCTTCGCTGACCGCATGCATGTGAACGGTGCGCTGCGGGAACGGGATCGCTACGCCCGCGCGCTGGAGCGCGTACCAGACGCGGTCGCGCACCTGACCTTCGATGCGGTCGCGCGAGGCGAAATCGTTCGTGAAGAAGTGCACCGCGTACTCGATTCCACTGTCCGCGAAGTTGCGGGTCTGGATGAACGGCGGCGGGTCGGCGAGCACACCCGCCGTGCCGGTGAGCGCGGTCAGAATGGCCTCGTGCACGCGGTGCGGCGAGACCTCGTACGCGCCGCTCACCGTCACGCTCCGGCGCAGAACGGACGACGGACGTGAGTAGTTGCGGATCGCGGTCTTCGCGAGGAGCGCGTTCGGAACGATGACCTCCACCAGATCGTTCGTGCGTACCGTGGTTGCGCGCCAGTTCACTTCGGTGACCTGGCCGATCTGCCGAGCGTCGGGGTCGAACTGAATCCAGTCGCCGACCTCGAACGGACGCTGCATCTGGAGAGCGAGGCCGCTCACCATGTTGCCGAGCGTGTCCTGCAGCGCGAGACCGACTACCGCCGTGAGCAGCGCGGACGTCGTCAGCAGCGAGCCGGGCTCGACGCCGATCGCGCGCAACGTCAGGAGAACGACGATGACGTAGACGATCGCCTGCGTGACGTCGCGAAAGATCCGCGGCGGTGCGCGGTGCGTGCGCCGCCCGAACACGACGTCGACGCCGATGAGCACGAGGCATCGGCCGGCCGCGGCGAGCAGGAAGAAGTAGTACAGGAACGCGGCGACCCGGCCGAGGCCGTCCACGTTGCCCAGCATCAGCGTGAGCAGGCCGAACAAGACGGCCAGCAGCACGTACATGAACGGCAGCCGCGTGCGGTGCTTGTCTGCCGCGGGCAAGAGGAACCGCGCGAGGCCGAGCAGCCCGAACGCCGTCGCGAAACCGACGACGTGGACCGATTCGTCCGCCCTGCCGAGGCCGAGGAGCGAGCTCAACGCGCGCCGATGGTAACACGGCGCGCCCGGCGTGCTCCGCGCGCGAGCTTCGACGCGGTGGGCTCAGCGCGGCGCGCGCACCCGCAGCTGATTGTGCACGTCGACGACCCCTCGGACGGCGTGCGCCGCGTCCTCGGCAGCGCGCTTGACGAGGCGCGCGTCGACCGTGCCGGTCAGCGTGACCTCACCGTCACGAACGATGACCTCGATGTCACTCGCGTCGACGTACGGGTGGTCACAGAGCTGCTCGCATACGTCGTCATGGATGCGCTCGTCGCTCCGCTTCCAGTTCTTCGGTCCGACGCCGTGGAACGCGCCCTTCACGCGCTGCCAAAGGCTCGGGTGGTCGTGGTGCGAGAAAGGTTCGTCGTGCCCGCGACCGCCGTGCACGGAGTCGCGACCGTGGTCGGCGCCCTGACTGCGCCACCACGTGGCATCGTGCTCGTCGAAGCGGTGCGGAGCGCCTGCGTCACCGCCCCGCGGGCCGCGCCCACGCGCGAGAGGTTGACCGCCGACGGCATGGGCAGGATGGCCGAATGGCGCGTAGTCGTGCTGTGCGGCGTACGGGTCGTGATGCGTCGTGCGGGCGCGCGTTTCGTTGAAGCGTGCCGTACCGCGGTCGGCGTCCATGCCATTCGCCGACGTGCGGAAGATGTCCCAGCTCCGATTCATCCCGGCCTCCTCGTTGATCACGACGCGTCACTCGGTGCGTGTCACCTGCAGCGTCGGTGGCGCGCCGGTGCAATGGCCATTCCGAAGCGAGGCGTCGCGGCGTCGCTCGTGGTCACGCGACGTCGCCGGAACGCCTGCGTCGAGGCTCCGCGTGCCGTGCACTGCCGAAGGCGCCAAAGCGCCCCGGCAAGGCGACTCCTGCCACGTGCGGCAGAGATCGCGGCCCTCGCAAGCGGCGCGACTTACGCACGAACGCGTTCGGCGCGGCGCGTGCAGTTCGGCGCGCGCGGGGCACGAGCCTTGCGACGAACCGCCGCGGACGCGATCTCGACGGGCAACGCACGCAGCACCACGCTCGCGCCGTGCGCCCGTCGAGCGACAAAGGAGAGAACGAACATGGCTACGGCACAGAACCAGAACGGCAACGTCAACGTCGGCCAGCAGCAGGGCGGCCAGGGTCAGCAGACGCAGGGCCAGGGCGTCGGCTCGCCGATCACGAACGAGGCCTACAACGTCATCACCGCGCTCCAGGCGAAGCTCGAGGGCCTCGAGGCGTACCGCAAGTACACGAAGGACGGCGGCAGCCAGATCTGGCAGAACCTCTCGCAGATCGAGGTCCAGGCCGTCGGCAAGCTCGTCGACGAGCTCGAGCGCCTCGTGCAGGACGGCAAGTTCCGCATGCAGCAGCCGGGCAAGGCGAACGGCTGACAGCCCCGCTCTCGGAGCTTACGCGAGCGCGACCCCGAGCCGATGGCGAAGGGTCGCGCAGGCGTCTCCGAGGTACCACGCGGTGAGCTCGCGCATCTTCTCGCGCGGCGTGAGGTCACCGGGCGATTGCGCTTCGATCGCGATCGCGGCGCGCGCCGCTTCCAGATCGCCTGCGAGGAGGAGTCCGGCGCGGGACGCAGAGACGTCGGCACGCTGCGACCAGCTCCGCACGTCGAGCTTCCCCGACGTGCCCATGGCCCGAGAGACCGCTGCTGCGATGCGCGCGATGTCCTCGCGGCGAAGCCGTTCACGGAGCGGAAGATCTCCTTGCTCGGTCTGATCCGTGGCGATGCGCGCGGCCGACTGCGCGAGCTGCTTCAGCTCGGTGATCGACGGAAAGAGCGCGCGCGCGAGCAGCGGCGGCGTCAGCTCGAATGCCCGCTTGCCGATCATGAAGGCGACGACGTCTTCGGCGATCCCGCCGAGCGCCGGAACGTGCGCGACGAGCGACGGAGGCTTCGTCGCACCGAGGCCGAGCGCCGGACCCGGCGACCGACGCTGGAACACGCGCGCGGGCGGCATGCCGAAGAGGAGGCTCGCGCGCGCGACCGCGTTGACGAGCCAGTCGTGTCCTTTGAGCGGCGGCCCCGGGTGGGCGAGCCGATCACGCAGCGGCAGACGAGCAACGATGATGTCGATCACCGCGGGCGAGACCACCTCGAAGATCTCGGTCAGCGCGGGATCGAGCGCTTCGTGGAGCAGCGCGCGGTAACCCTCGGGGCCGAGATCCATGACGAGCGCTTCAATCGGCGGCTGCGGATACGAGGCGCGGAGGCCCTGTGCGCCGGGATGATCGATGCCGAGAAAGCGCATGGCCGAAGCGACGCAGAGCGCGCGATCGCGCAATCCTTGGCCGAGCAACAGCTCGAACAACGCGGGGTACGGCGCAGGATCGAGCGGCTCGCGGAGCACGCGTTCGAGCGTGATCGCGACCGCGCCTTCGCTCCGGCCGGTGCGCGACAAGAGCTCCCGGAGAATCGTCTGCGATTGTTCGTCGTCCGGGCGAAGGTGCACGGCGGCCTGGAACGCCGTAATTGCCTGGTCGGGAGCGTGGAGCCGATCGCGGTAGACGAGCCCAATTTGCGTGTAGAGCGCATGCTGTAACGTACGCGCCTTCTCGCCGTCCGCCTTCAGCGCGCGCGCGATCATGCGCTTGTACATCTGCTCGAGACCGAGCCAATCGCGGTCTTCGGTCAGGATGCGGACGATGTTCTCGAACGCGACGAGGTGAGAGGGATCGACATCGAGCGCACGCTCGAAAAGGGCGAGAGCCTGTCCGCGGTCGGCGAGCTCGTCTTTCGCGAGCTGAGCCATCGTGAACAGCGTCTTCGACTTGCGCCCAGGATCCGCGTCGGCCTCGGCGATCGCGCGAAGCACATCGAACAGCGACGCCCACTTCCCGAGCTTCGGGTAGAGGGCGAGCAGCTTGTGGAGCACGGGCAGATCGTGCGGGCGGAGCGCGCGGGCGTCCTCGTACACCTCGGCGGCGAGCGCTGCGTTGCCCGCCTTCTGGACGAAAGCCTCGGCGAGCTCGGAGAGCGTCGCGAACCGTTCGTCGGGGTCGGCGATCTGTTGGGCGAGCTGCCGGCGCAGGCCGAGCGCGGCAATGGGATTGCCCAGAGCGGTGTGGTGCTGCGCGAGCCCGGCGAGCGCGCGTTCGTGATCCGGCGCCTCCCGGAGCACGTCGTCGTAGAGCACCCCCGCGCGATCAGCGTCGCCCGTGAGGACGAGGATGTCCGCGAGGCCTGCGCGCGCTTCGACCGAGAGGCCATCGGGACGCTCGGCGATGTCGAGCAGCGCACTGCGCACGGCGAGCACCTGCGGATCGGCGCGCATCGGCAGCGCCGCAGCGATGAGCTCCTCTTTCGCTTCCAGCGATCCGTCGCGGGCGTGATACGCGGCGAGCATCGCGGCGAGCGCGCGGTCCGGCTTGCCGAGCGCCGTCGCCGTCTTCGCCTGCGCGCGGCGGAGGGCGAGCATTCGCTCGTAGTCCTTGTCTCGTTCCGCAGCCGCGATCGCGACGTCGCAGAGAGGCTCCGCTTCGGCGTACCGCCCCTCTTCGACGAACGCGGTGACGAGCGCAACGGCCGCCGTCTCGTTCGTGGGGTCCGCAGCGGCCGCGGCCTCGTAGGCCCGGCGCGCACCGACGCCGTCGCCCCGCTTCGCTTTGGCCTCGGCGAGCTCCACGAACGCGGATGCCCGTGCCCGCGGAGTCTCGGTACGGTTCGCGCGGTCTTCGAGGTAGCGCTCCGTGCGCGCCGCATCGCCTGCCGCGCGCGCATCCCACAGGAGCGCGTTCCACGCCGACTGGTTGCTCGCGTCGGCGGCTACCGCACGCTCGAACTGGGCGCGGGCTCGCGTCGCGTCGACGGGCACGAGGAGCTGGCCGGCGATCACGTGCATGCGCGCGCGTACCGAAGGCACGGGAACGAGCTCGGCGAGGCGCTCTCGGTAGCCGACCGCCGCATGCACGTCGCCGAGCTTCTCGCTGAGGCGCGCCAGCTCACCGAGCACCGTCTCGTCGTCGGGCAACGACGCGAGCAGTCGCTCGTACGTGGAGACCGCCGCGCGCGCGTCACCGAGCTTCGTCTCGAGGACCGCGCCGAGTCGCTGCAGGCGCGCGGTGCGCACGGCGGGATCCGTGCTCGCTGCTGCCGCGCGTTCGAGCACGGCGGCGAGCGCGGGCCATGCACGCGCCGCCGCGTACGTGCGCTCGAGGCCGTCGAGCGCCGTCGGCTCGTCTGCGCGAAGGGCGATCACGCGCTCGAGCGTCTTCGCGGCGAGCTCCGGGCGACGGAACTCTTCCTCTTCGAGCTTCGCGAGCCAGAGGAGGACGCTGATCCGCGCCGGCTCCTCGAGGTCGGCATCGGCTTGTTTCCGTAGGACGTCGGCCAGGGCGACGTTGTCCTTCTCCTCGAGCGCGATCTGCTCGAGGCCGCGGAGCGGATCCATCGACCGGGGAAACAGCTTGTGCGCTGCGGCGTAGTGCTTCTTCGCGGCAGCGACGTTCGACGTGCGGGGCTCGCGATATCGCTCCGCCATCATCAGGTGGATGCGCGCGCGGTCGTCGGCACGGCGCGCCGAGAGGACGGCGAGGTCGAGCTCGTCGAGCTCACGCTTCACGTCTCCGTGCTCGCGCGAGACCGCGGCCTGCAGCATGTGCAGCTGCCAGTGCGTCGAATCGATCGCGCGGATGCGCTCGAGCCACTGCCGCGCGAGCTCCGGCTGCGGCACTTCCCGCGTCAGCCATCGGACCATCGCTTCCGCGTAGGCGAGCCCGCGCGGGCTCTTGCCCTCGGCGGTCGCGAGCTGCCGCGTCGTCTCGAGCGCTTCCGCCCAGCGCTGCTCGGCGTGGAGCAGAGGTTCGAGCGCGGCAAGCACCGGCTCGTACGTGGGGTCGGCGCTCCATGCCTCGAGCAGTGCATCGACCGCCTGCGAGGCATCACCGAGGTCACGCGTGAGGCGCGCGGCGACCTCCACGAGGATGGTGGCGCGCTCCCGAGGATCGTCCTCGGCCTCCAGCGCGCCGAGCAGCGCCTCGACCTGCGCCGTGACGACGCTGGCCCGCGCCTCGCGCACGCGGAGGCTGACCGACCCACGGGAGGCTCCGTCGCCTGATCCCGGCATTGCCCCGATCTTATCAACCTGCCGCGGCGCCCGGCCCGGAAAGCATGCGAGCGCCGCAATCGTGCCGACCGGGGCAATCCTTCCCGCGACGTGGCGGTCACGAGCAGCGCGGATTCTCACCCTTCGTGGGCCCCGCCGTACGTCGCGTACGCCTCGTCGGTCGAAGCTCGAGCAGCGGAGGGATGGCGCACTCCTCGCATCGATGGGCGTCAGGAGGTCATTCACATGCGAGCTGCTCGAGCCATCGTCTTCGGAGTCCTCGGCGCGGGCGCGATCAGCGCGGTGTCCGTGGTCTTGCGGGCGCTCGGGCTCCCGATCCGCCTGGAGCTCATCCTCGGAACCATGACCGGCCTCGCGCCGGGTCCTGCCGCGTTCGCGCTCGGTCTCTTCCTGCATCTCGCGCTCGGCGGAGCGTTCGGGCTGCTCTACGGCTGGCTCTTCGAGCGGGTCTGGGATCACGGTGGCGCCGCGACGGGCAGCCTCCTGTCCGTGCTGCACGCCGCGCTCATCGGGATGGTGATGGGGCTCACGCCTCAGTTCCACCCGCACGTTCCCGAGCACATCGCCGATCCGGGGCCGTACTTCGCGAACGCGGGCATCGCCGGCGTCGTCTCCTTCTTCCTCGTCCACGTCGTGTACGGCGCCATCGTCGGCGCGGGCTACGGACACGTTGCGGCCGAGCGCGAGTGGGCGCCGGCGGGTCGCGCCTGATCGTCGCGACGGCGTACGCGCGATGAAAAAGGGTCGAGGGCAGTGACGCCCTCGACCCTTCGTTTTTTTCGTCCCGCTGCTTCGGCTCAGCGCCGCGAGCCGGCGCTGCTCTTCGTCGCGTTCGAGCCCATCGTGCCCGTGCGCTCGCCCGAGCCGCCCGTGCTGGCGCCCGGCTCTTCGCCGGCGGCGTCGCGGCGGACGCGCAGACGGTTGTGCACGTCCTCGACGCCGAGGATGTCGTGGATCATCTCCTCGGCGACGAGCTTCATGCGGCGGTTCTGCACGAACCCGGTGAGCGTGACCTCGCCCTTCTCGACAGTGACCTCGATGTCACTCGCGTCGACCTCGTGGTCATGCGCGAGGGCTTCGCAAACGTCGTCGTGGATGCGCTCGTCCTGACGCTTCCAATTCTTCGGCCCCTTGCCGGCGAACATCCCGCGGACGACCCGGCGAACCGCCTGCCGCGGATGCATGACCGTGTTCCAGAACCCGCCGTGCTGCTCACCGCTCTGCTCGTGGCCACGCTCTCCGCGCTGCGCCTGCTGCTGGCGCGGGTCGCGCGTCTCGGGCGCCCGCGTACCGCGGTGCTGCGAGCGCATGTTGGCGTCCCCTCCGGCGGCCTGCTCGCGGAAGCGGTAGTCGCGGTCGACGCCGCTGCGGTCGACCGTGTGCTCACGGCCGTAGCCCGGGCGAGCCTCGTTCTCGTGACGGAGCGGGTGCTGCCCGCGCTGCTCACGCGCCCAGCCGCGCGAGTACTCGTCGGCGGCGGTGCGCTCGAAGTCGCGCGCGTCGTAGCTACGGCCGTACCCGAGGCCGTGGTCGCTGCCGTACTGGCGGCCCTGCCCGCGCTCGCGATCGACGACGTGCTCGCCCGCGAACGGACGCGTCTCCCAATCCCCCATCGTCGACCACGGCGGCGCGTCGTCGTGCGCATACCCGTAGGGCGCGCGCTCGTTCGGGCCGATCCACCCATCGTCGGCGACGTAATCGTAATCGCGATACCTCTCGGCATCATTCAGGTGGCGGAAGTCGGCGCGGTCGTAATGGCGCATTTCTCGTGTCCTCCTTGGATCTCGGCGCCGGGCGCAATTGCAATGCGCGTTCCCGCGACGGCTCCGGTGCGGAGGACGCCGCCGCGGCCCTCCCCGCCCGACGAGCCTCGAAAAATCCGCGCGTCTCCGCGAGGCCGGCATCGCGCCGCGGGGCCATCCGCCACGACGACGTCGCTCTGCGCCACAATGGCTGCAACCGCCTCCGGCGCAGCCCGGGCTTGACCTCCGCGCCACTCGCCCTAATGTAACCACTGGTCACTTGGCGACCAGCGCGACGACTCTGCGTCGGCGCGCCTCCCGCCGGGGCCTATGTGACCAGTGGCTACATCGGAGGAGCAACCATGGACGACCGCGAGCTCGAGGCGTACCTGTACAACCGACACGACCGACCGCTCGCCGAGTCGGCGCGGGAGCCGCGCGCACCCGAGGACGATGCGCTTCGGCGGCGTGACGTTCGTATTCCGACCGCCGACGGTTTCGCGCTCGCGGCGACGGTGTTCGAGCACGAGGCCACGAGCGTCGGGCCGCGACGCGTGGTGCTCGTCGCATCGGCGACGGGCGTGAAGCAGAGGTACTACGCGCCGTTCGCAGCGTGGCTCGCGTCGGTCGGTTTCACCGTGGTGACCTTCGACTATCGCGGCATCGGCGGTTCGCGCGATCCCTCTTCCGGCGCGCGCGTTCCCGCGACCATGCACGCGTGGGGCGCGCGCGACCTCGCGGCGGCGGTGGCGTGGTCATCCGCGCTGGCGGCCAATGAGCGGATCGCGCTCGTCGGCCACAGCGTAGGCGGGCAGCTCATCGGCCTTCTTCCGGACGTCTCCCGCATCCGGGCAGTCGTCACCGTCGCGTCGCAAAGCGGCGACTACCGGCTCTGGCCCATGCCGCTACGGCTGGCGATGGCCGCGCTGTGGTACGGCGTCATCCCCGGCATCACGCACGCCATGGGCTACCTGCCGGGCTCTCTCGGCATCGGCGAGGACCTTCCAGCCGGCGTTGCGCTCGAGTGGGCGCGATGGTGCAGAACGCCAGGCTACCTCGCGGCCGAGGATCCCTCTGCGAAGGCCGGCTACGCGCGCGTCGACGCTCCGATGTTGGCGTTCGGGTTCCACGACGACACCTACGCGCCGCCCGCCGCGGTCGACGCGCTGCTCGCGCTCTACACGCGTGCGAAAGTCACGCGTCGTCGCCTCGGACCTGCCGACGGGCAGTTCGGTCACTTCGGCTTCTTCCGCTCGCAGCACCGCGCCCTCTGGCGGGAGCTCGCGTCCTTCCTCGTCGACACCCTCGATTGACCAGCGTGGGACGGCGTGCTCGTCTCGCGCCCGATGACTGCGCGCGCCGCTCCGAACGCAAAGAAGCGCGCGTACCATCACGGTGACCTCGCGCGAGCGCTCGTGACCGCGGCGGTGGAGCTCATCGCTCGCCGCGGCCCGGAGGCATTCACGCTTCGCGAAGCCGCGGCGGCCGTCGGCGTCACGCACGGCGCCGCGTACCGGCACTTCGAGGACAAGCAGGCATTGCTCGCGGCCGTCGCCGAAGAAGGCTACCGCGGGCTCGCGCAGCGCCTCGCGAAGGCGGCGCTCGTTCCGGAGAACGACCCGCGGCAGCGGATTCGCGTCCATGCAGCGGCGTACGTCGAGTTCGCGCTCGAGCGGCCGGCGCACTACCGCGTCATGTGGGGACCGAGGCTGAACGAGGACGGGCGCTTCCCTACCCTCGAAGCCGCGATCGCCGACGCGTTCTCGCGGCTGACGGCGGAGATCGAGCGCGGGCAGAAGGCCGGCGCGTTCCGCGATGCCCCGACGCGGGACCTCGCCATCGGGGTGTGGATCGCGGCGCACGGTTACGTGGAGCTCGTCCTGCGCCGCCGCTTGAAGGTCAAATCCGCGAAGGTGGCCGTCGACTACTTCCTCTCGCTCCTCGAGCCTTTTCTCGATGGGCTGTGCGTCTGACGCCCCCCCCACCCAATGACGAACATCGACCTCTACTTCGATTACGCGAGCCCGTGGGCGTACGTGGCGAGCGAGCTCTTGCCGCGCAAGCTGCCGGGCGTCGCTGTCACGCACCATCCGATCTATCTCCGCGGCCTCGAAGGCTTCGCGAAGGGCTTGCCTTACACCGGCACAAAGCTCTCGTATCTCGCGAGGGACCTCGCGCGGTGCGCCGCGTACGAGAACGTGCCGCTGCTCCCGCCGGCGGTCTTCCCCGTCGACGGCCTCCATCTCTTGCGCGCGGCGTACGTCGCGATGGAGAGCGGTGCGTTCGAGGCGTTCCATCGGGCGGCGTTCCGCGCCGTGTGGGCCGAGCAGCGCGATGTGTCCTCGAAGGAAGCGGTCGCTCCGCTGCTCGCCTCCGCGATCGGGTCGAGCCGTGAGGTTGCTCTGGAGGCGATCGCGGCTCCGGCCGTGAAAGACAAGCTTCGGACCGCGACGGCGGCGGCAGAGGCGCGCGGCGTCTTCGGCACGCCCACGTTCTTCGTCGGCGACGAGATGTTCTGGGGACACGATCGCTTCGACTACGTGGCGCGCGCGGTCGCCGCCGCCGGCGTCACGCGGCGCGACGACCGACCGGCTTGACCGCGCCGGTGAAGGCGGCCGCGCCGCGAGCGTTCAGCACCTCTTCCGCGCGTACTCCGGCGCGACGAGCGAGCCCGACGGCGTAGCGCACGTTGTCGAGCTCGGGCATCGAGTGCGCATCGACCGACAGCACGAAGGGGATCCCTCTCTCACGCGCGGCGCGCACCCACTTCGGCTCCATGTCGAGGCGATGCGGGTCACCGCTGATCTCGATCGCGCCGCTCGCCCCGGCGAGCGCGTCGAGCACCTCTTCGACGCGGAGCGGGATAGGCGGCCGGCTGGTGACCAGCCGGCCCATCGGGTGACCCCAAATCTTGAACACGGGGTGACGCATCGCGCGGAGGACGCGCTCGGTCATCTTCGCCTCGTCCTGGCGGAAGCGGTTGTGGATGCTCGCGATGACGACGTCGAGCCGCTCGAGGATGTGGTCCGGCCAGTCGATCGCGCCGTCGGCCAGGATGTCCGCCTCGGTGCCGCGCAGGATCTTGATCTTCACGCGCTCCTGCACCTCGTCGATCTCGTCCCACTGACGCTTCAGGCGCTCGACGTCGAGGCCCCCGGCGTAATGTGCAGCCGCGGAGTGATCGGTGATCGTGATGAACGACGCGCCGCGCTTCTCCGCCGCGCGGACCATCTGCTCGATGCTGTGGCGGCCGTCCGACCAGGTCGAGTGGCAGTGCACGAACCCGCGAATGTCTTCGCGCACGACGAGGTCGAACGCGTCGCTGGCCGCGGGCGATGCGGCGAGCTCCATCTCACCGACGTCCTCGCGCATCTCCGGCGGTACCCACGTGAGCCCGAGCTTCTCGTAGAGCTGCGCCTCGTCGCGCAGCGCGACGCCCTTCTCGCCTCTCGAGAGCGCCCGTGGCTCGAGAACGAAACCAGCCTCGGCCGCGCGTTCGGTGAGCTTCGCGACGTGCGCCGCCGACGAGATCTCGTGCGCAAGGACGGTCGGCAGCTCTTTGGCCGTGCAAACCGTCACGTCGAGGCGCGTCCCATCCGCGAGCCGCAGCCGGCAATCGCCCTCGCCTCGACGCTCGACGGACGCGACGCGCGGCATCCGCGTGATGCGTGCGAGCGCCGCCTCCACGTCCTCGGCCTCGACGACCATGTCGAGGTCCGAAGAGAGCTCTTGCGACCGCGCGAGCGAGCCGGCGAGGTGCACCGACGTCGTCTCGTCCATCGCATCGAGCTCGTCGCGGATGCCGTCCGCGAGGCGGAGGCCGTCGGCGAGCATGATGGTGGGTCCGCGCGACTCGTACTTCGTGATCGCCTCGAGGACCTTCTTCTCCTTCTTTTCGCCGAAGCCCTTCACCTCACGCAGCTTGCCCTGCTCGGCCGCAGCGCGAAGGTCGTCGATGGTCGAGATCCCGAGCTCGTCGTGCAGGAGGCGAAGCGCGTGCAGGCCGATGCCGCCGACCTGCGAGAGCTCGAGGACGCCGCTCGGCAGCCCCTTCCGCAGCGACTCCAGCAGCTCCGATCGCCCCGTGCGGTGGAGCTCTTCGATCTGCCGCGCGAGCGCGACGCCGATCCCGGGAAGGTCGACGAGACGGTTCTCGTCGACGAGCGCGCCGATCGGCTCGCGCGTCGCTTCGAGCGCACGCGCGCCGCGGACGAACGCGCGCGCCTTGAATTTGTTGCCGCCGTGGAGCTCGAGCAGCGAGGCAATCTCTCGGAGGCGGGCGACGATTTCCGATCGGTCGAGCACGAGTGCTCAGGATGCACGCCGGACGCCAGCGCGGAGCTCGGCCATGACGCGCGCGAGGCGACGGACGCCTTCGTCGATGGCCTCGCCCGAGAGAGACGAGCACGAGAGGCGCATCCCGAAGGGTGCGGTCGCGCCGTCTGCGCGGAACATGCTCCCCGGGTCGAAGGAGACGCCGGCTGCGGTCGCGAGCGAGAGCGCGCGCGCCTCGTCCACGTGCTCGAGGTCGGACTCGACGAAGACCGCGAACCCGCCTTCCGGCTCGGCGAAACGGAACACACCGGGCAGCTCGCGACGGAGCGCGCGCACGAGGCGAGCCGCTCTCGACGCGTACGTCTTCCGCGCCCGTACGAGCCGCGCCTCGTAGTCGTCCCTCGCGAGATACGCTTCGAGCACGGCCTGCCCGAGGCTCCCGGCCTGGAGATCGTCTTCGCGTTTGATGCGCAGGGCCTCTTCGCGCGCGCTCCGCGGAACCACGAGCCAGCCCACGCGGAGACCCGGGCAGAGCGTCTTCGAGAACGTGCCGACGTGGTAGACGCGGTCCGGCGCTTCCGCGAGCAGCGGCGCGTCGAGGATGCCGTCGAACCGGAGCTCCGCGTAGGCCTCGTCGACGACGAGCGGCTTGCCGCTCGCGAGGAGCGCGCGCCGGCGCTCGGGCGGGAGGGCGAGCCCCCGTGGATTGGACGAGCCGGGCACGACGTAGTGCCAATCGACGTCGCTCGCGGCGGCGGAAGCGGTCGGCATCGCGCCGCGTGACCGGAACAGATCGAGCGCTCCGGGATACGTCTCGGCATCGACGCCCACGTGAACCTCGCGCGGGGCAAGCAGCGTGGTCGCGATCGCGAGCGCCTGCTGCGCGCCGCTCGTGACGATCACGTCGTCGGGAGTGACCGGCGCGCCGCGCGACGCGAGCCTACGCGCAATCCACCCGCGCAGCCCCTCGCTTCCCTCCGGCCAGCCGTACTGGAGCGCAGGGCTTCCGGGCTTCTGGATCGCGGCGACGAACGCATCGGCGAGGAGCTTCTTCGGGAAGAGATCCTCCGCCGGCAGGCCGCCCGCGAGGCAGAGGAGCCCGCGTTTGGCGGCGGAGATGCGCTGCAGCTTGTCGATGCGGGGGTCCACGCGTTCTCGTCTGGTCAGCGGATCCCGCGCATCACGGCGGCATCGCTCGGCCGCATGCCGGCGATGCTCGCGGCGGTGGTCAGCTCGAGCCGGACCGATGTCGTCTCTGCGACGCGGCCACCTTCGCGCGTCGCATTCGGCGCGCCGATGACGATGCGCGACACGTCCACACCACGCGAGGAGAGGACCTCGCGGATGCGCATCGCGCGCTGCACGAAGAGGTTGTCCGGCGCGTTCGGGTCCTGACCGCCGACGAGGACGAGCGTGGCATGCTCGAGCTCCGGTCGCGACAAGCAGCGCGCCCATCGCTCGAGCTCACGAACTTCTCCTACCGCCACGTCGGTCGCGTTCGGCGCGAAGTCCACGGTCCGTGCGAGGTCCGACGAGCATCCGCCGCTCGAGTCGCTCCGCGCCATGTAGAGCTCGACCGAGCCCGGCGCGTACGCTCCGGCCGTCGTGCTCGTCTGACCGACTGCATCGCGCGACGTGGTCGCGCACGCGACGCCGAAGAGCGCCACGAACGCTGCGCCCATCGTTCTCAGGACCCCGCTGCTGCTCATGCTCGCGGAGGGAGCAAGGTACGAGCCATGGCTAGCCGCGCCGAAGGCGCCGCACGTCGCGGGCGAGGGCAGCGCGCGCCGTGGTGTGTCCTTCGTGCGCGATGGCGCTCTCCCGACACGCGGAGGAGCTTCGCGCGCCGCTACTCCTCGGCGTGCGCGGTCGGCGACGCCGAGGGCGGCGGGTCCGGCAGGGGCGCGGTCGGATCCTCGCGCTTGTCGCCGAAGAACGTGCGCCGCACGCGCCGAGCGATGTCGTCGAAGAACGTGTACGCGACCGGCGTGGCGAGCAGCGTGAGCAGCAGCGAGAGCGTCTGCCCACCGACGACGACGCCGCCCGTAGCCTGGTTGTTACCTGCGCCGATGCCGCGCGAGAGCACGAGCGGGAGCATGCCGGCGACGAAGGCGAGCGTCGTCATGAGGATGGGCCGGAGACGATCGCGGTTGGCCTCGATGATCGCCTCGTAGCGAGGCATCCCGTGCTCGCGCAGCTGGTTCGTATGGTCGATCTGCAGGATCGCGTTCTTCTTCACCACGCCGAACAAGACGAGGATGCCGAGCCCCGAGAAGATGTCGAGCGACTGCTTGAAGACGACGACGGAGAGCACGGCGAAAGGCAGTGTCAGCGGCAACGACAGCAGGATCGTGATGGGGTGGACCCACGAGTTGAACTGCGCCGCGAGCACGAGATACATGAAGATGAACGAGAGGCCGATCGCCGCGCCGAAGCTCGCGAACACGCGTCCCATCTCGCGCGTTTGACCCGTCGGCTCCGCGATGTACTCGGCCGGCAGATTCTCCTCTTTGATGATGCGCGCGACCGCGTCGGCGATCGCCGCATCGCTGAAGCCGGGCTGCACGTTGGACAGCAGCGTCACGACGCGCTGGCGGTTCAAATGGTTGATCGTCGCGGGCCCGGCGCCGCGACGGAGCTCGACGACGCTGCGGAGCGGCACCTGGCCGAGCCGTGTGGACGGCAGCGTCAGCATCTCGAGGCCGGTCGTGTCGGCGCGGTACTGAGGCTCCGCGCGAACACGCACGTCGTACTGCTCGCCCTTCTCCTCGTACGAGGAGACCTTCTCACCGTCCACGAGCACGCGCAGCGCGGTCGCCGTATCGATGACCGACACGCCGAGGTCGGCGGCGCGTGGTCGATCGATGATGACGCCGAGCTCCGGCTTGCCGGAGATGAGAGACGAATCGACGTCGACCGCGCCAGGCACCTGGCGCAGCTTCGTGAGGACGTGGTCGGTGATGGCCTCGAGCTTCTTCAGCTCGGGCCCGCGGACCGTGTACTGGATCTTCGCCGTCGAGAAGCCGCCGCCGAAGGCCGCGACCTCCTGCACGCTGAGCCTGAGATCCTTCTGCTGGTGCGGGAAGATCTGCGTGCGCACCCGGTTCATCAGCTCGACCTGGGTGAGGCTGCGCTGGTCGGGATCCGTGAGCCGCGTGTAGATGCGGCCGACGTTCTGGGTGCGCGCCGCGTCGTCACCCACCGTGACGAGCGTCAGGCGAACTTCTTCCCACTTCCGCAGCTCCTCGGCGATGCGGTTCGTGATGAGCTGCGTCTGCGCGAGGCTCGTGCCCTCGGGCGCGCGGACGACGACCTCCATCTGGGCCTCGTCGTTGACCGGAAGGAAGCCCTTCTTCGCCGCGCCCGCGAGAGGGACGCACGAGCCGAGCGCCAGTGCCGACGCGACGACGACGACCCAGCGCTGGCGCAGCACGAACCGCAGCATGACGAGGTACACGCGCTCGACCGGCCGATAGAACGTGTCGACGATGCGCTCGCCGAGCGGCTTCTTCGCGCCTTCCGGTTTGATCTTGAGCCAGCGCGACGCGAGCATCGGCGTCAGCGTGAAGCTCACGACGAGCGACACGGCGATCGAGAACGCCATCGTCACGCCGAAGCTGCGGAGGAAGCGCCCGGGAATGCCACCGAGAAAGGCGACCGGGAGGAACACCGCGATGAGCGACAGCGTGGTCGCGAGAACGGCGAGGCCGATCTCGCGCGTCGCGTGCACGGCCGCCTTCTTCGGCGGGTACTTCTTCTCGTCGACGAAGCGAAAGATGTTCTCGAGGACGACGATTGCGTCGTCGATGACGATGCCGACGGCGAGCGCGAGCGCGAGCAGCGTGATCGTGTTGAGCGTGAAGCCCATCACCCACATGCACGCGAAGGTGCCGATGATGCTCGTCGGGATCGCAAGCGCGGCGATGAGCGTGCTCCTCGCGCTTCCGAGGAAGAAGAAGACGACGATGGCGGCGAGGAGCGCGCCGGCGACGAGGTGCTCTTTCACGCCACCGACGCTCGTGCGGATGACGTTCGAGTCGTCGCGCACGACGTCGAGATCGGCGCCCTGCGGCAGCCCCTTCTTGATGTCATCGAGGCGCGCCCGGATCTCGTCGACCACCGCGACGGTGTTCGTGCCGGACTGCTTGCGGATCGCGAGCACGATCGCGCGCTCACCGTTGAGCACGGCGGCGGTCTCGCGCTCCTCGGCGCCGTCTTCCACGCGCGCGACGTCGCGCACCAGGATGGAGTGGCCGGCCTCCCGGCGGACGACCAGGTCGCCGATCGCGGCGGCGCGCTCGACGCGGCCGTGGATGCGCAGCGTTAGCTGCTCGGGCCCCGTGTCGACGCGTCCGCCCGGGACCGTCAGATTCTGCGAAGCGATCGCGCGCTGCACGTCGAGGGCGGTGACGTTCGCGCCGCGCATGCGGACCGGGTCCAGCCACACGTTCACCTGGCGCTTCTGGCCGCCGATGATCGAGACCTGACCGACGCCGCTGACGCTCTCGAGCTGACGGCGGACGCGCTTGTCTGCGAGCTCGGTGACCTCCTGGACCGGGTGCCCCGGCCACTTGAGGGCCATCGAGATGACCGGCGACGCGTCCGGGTCCATCTTCTGGACCGTCGGGAGCTCGATGCCTTTGGGAAGATCGGGGATGGCGAGCTGCAGGCGATCGCGCACCTCCTGCGAGGCGACGTCCGTGTTCTTCTCGAGGACGAAGCGGATGATGACCTGCGAGACGCCTTCGCTCGAGATCGACGTGAGCTCGTCGATGCCGCTGATGGTGTTGACGGCCTCTTCGATCTTGTCGCTGATCTCGGTCTCGATGTCCTCGGGCGCAGCGCCTGGGAGGCGCGTCGTGACGACGACGATCGGAAGGTCGACGTTCGGGAACCGGTCGACGCCGAGCTTCGCGTAGCCGGCGACGCCGATGACGGTGATGAGGAGGATGAGGACGGTCGCCAGGATCGGACGACGGACGCAGACTTCGGCGAGCCACTGCATGGTGCGACCTACTGCACCTGCGCGCCGTCGCGCACGTCGGGGCCGGGGCCGAGCACGACCTGCTCGCCGGGCTTCACGCCGGCGACGATGGCGATGACGCCGTCTTTCTCTGCACCGGTCTGAACGAGGCGCTCCTGGATGCGCTTGTCGAGAACGACGAACGCCCGCGCGCCGCTCTCCTCCCGCTTGATCGCGTCCGTCGGGACGACCGTTGCCTTTTTCTCGCCGAAGCCGAGCTGCGCGACCGCGAACATGCCGGGCCGGAGCTTGCCGTCGGGGTTCGGACAGAGGGCCTCGATCACGAGGTCACGCGTGGCCGCCCGGATGTTCGGGCTGATGAACTTCACGTTGCCGGTGAACGACTGCTCGTCGCCGAACGACGCGACCGTGAACTTCACCGGCATGTCCGGCTTCACCGCGGCGATGCTCGCCTCGGGGACCGTCAGCTCGAGGCGGAGCGGGTCCGGATTGTAGAGCGAAGCGATGCGCGTCGAGGGCTGCACGTACTGGCCGACGTTCACATAGCGCTCACCGATGACGCCCGCGAACGGGGCTCGGATCACCGCGTCGCCGATGGCCTTCTGGGCGGTCTGCTGCTGCGCCGCCGCGGCCGCGACGGACCACTGGGTCGTTTGACACTGCGACGTCGTGCGGTCGTACTCGGCTTGCGAGATCGCGCCGCTCTGGAAGAGCGATTTTACGCGATCGCACTCGCGTTGGGCTTGCTCGAGCTGCGCCTTCGCGAGCCCTGACTGCGCGGCGGCCGCGGTCGCCGAGATGTTCGCGCCGCGCGCATCGAGAATGGCGAGCGTGTCGCCTTGCTTCACGCGCTGGCCGCGCTCCACGAACGTCGACGTGACCTTCCCCGACGCGTCGGCTGCGACCTCCGACTCCTGGCTCGCGCGGAGGGTGCCGGTGAGCGTCAGAAGCTCGGGCATCGGCTGCTCGACGGCGGCCGCCATGCGAACCTTCACGGGCGCGGCGGTCTGCTGCGCGGACGTGAGCTCCGCCTTCGGCGCCGGCTTCTTGCAACCGCCGACCTCCGGTGTAATGGCAACCAGGACGAGGAGGCCGAGGGCGCTTCGCATAGGGGAAGTCACGGTTATTCGTTGGTTTAGCGGCCGTCAAGCGAGGCCTTGCCGCGAAATCCGATGCCGCGCGCGACGCCGTCGTTGCTCACTTCGAAACGAAGTCGGAGCTGACCGCACGCGCCGGCCCCGGCTGCGACGACGCTCCCTTCAGCATCGTCTTCGAGCCGTAGCCCTTGGCGGACTCCTTGTACTCGTTGATGTTCGCTGCGGGCGTGTCGCGCTGTTCCTTCACCTGCTCGGCTTCGACGTTCTCGACGAACGCATCGACGCCTGCGGGGAGAGGCGCGGGCTTCGGCGGCGTGGCTGCGCGACCGTGCGCTTCGGCTTCTGCTCTTGCGGTGAGCGCCTCCAGCGCGATCCCCTGCACGAGCTTTCGGCGCGCGAGCGCGAAGACGGCACGATGCGAAAACCAGCGGACGCCGCGGACGTCGCCATCGATGGCGTACGCGATGCCGACGAGCTCGTCGGGTGGCGCCGAAGCGAGCGCGGCTTCGATCTTGGACGCCAGCTCGCCGCGCTGCCTCGTCAATGTCGCGTCGTCGACCGACGCGAGGAAGGTGTCCGACGCGGAGCGCTGCCGATTCGCGGCGTTCGCCTCGGACACCTTCGACCAGACTTCGCCCTGGCTCTTCTTGTACTGCCCGGCCGCGCGCACCTTCGAGGTGGCGACGACGTCGCTCGTCCCGAATCGACCAGCGGTGCCGCGTCCGTCGCGCTCGCCGCGCCACCTGCCGTGCTCGACGCAGAACGCGTCCACCCGAGCGCGTCGTCGAGCGAGACGAGCGGTCCGACGTCGACCTGCGACCGCGACGTGATGGGATAGACGACGAGGTTGGCGAACACCGGCGCGCCTCCGCCGATGACGTGCTCGTCGGCCGCGGCCGCGGTGTGTGCGGGACCGGACGCGGCGGGAGCGGGACGCACGCCGACGGGCGCGCGAGCGCTTCCGGGGCCGGAGGCGTTCGCGGCCGACGCGTTGGCCGGTGCGCCGCCCGCGGCCTCGACGCGCGGCGTACCGCGAGGGACGCCGCTCGCCGGTGACTGCGTGCACGCGAGGAGCTCGAGGACGAGGGCGACGAGAAGAAGCGTGGGCCGACGAACCGTGCGCATGAGGGGCCTCCTTCGGGAAAGCCGCTGAGACGCACGAACGCGCGGGTGGATTTGGGGCGCGCGAAGAAGTCACACTCTCGGCCGCCCGTCCGATGAGAGCGCGCCGCGTGTGCTCTTCAGCCGGTTTTGACGATTCGGATGTTGAAGTCGCCCGTCTTCAGCGCGCCCCAGAGGCGGACCCACAGCGGGAGGTAACCCTCCGTTCCGCGCGACGTCGTGATGTCGCCGAGATCGACGACGCTCCTCCAGCCGAATTGCTCGCGGAGGAAGCGCGAGACGGTCGCTTTGGCTTCCGCGTCGTTGCCGCTGACGAACACGTCGCTCTCGCCGCCGATGCGCATGGCGTCGACCATGACGTCGCAGTTCACCGTGTTCAGGGTCTTCACCACCTTCGACTCCGGGAGCTCTCTCTGCACGCGCTCGCCGAGCGAGTCGTCACCCGCGGTGAACAGCACCGGCGGCATCCCTTTCGAGAAGTCGAGCGGGTTCGTCACGTCGACGACGATCTTCCCGCGGAGGTTGTCTTTGCCCGCGGCGCGGACCGCTTCGACGGTGGCTTCGCCTTTGGTGCATACGAAGACGAGCTCGCCGTGCGCGGCGGCATCGGCGAAGGTGCCGTGCGATGCGCGCGCGCCCGCCTTGGCGGACCACGCCACGGCCTTCTCGTTCGTGGCGGTGCGCGATCCGAGCCGCACCTCGTGCCCGAGCGCGACGAGCTTCGTCGCGATCGTCTCTCCGACCATACCTGTTCCCAGCACACCGATCTTCATCGTGACCTCCGTGAGGCATGTCGTAAGCCGCCCCTCTGGCGTTGACAACGAACCGCGCGGTACGTTGACTGTTTACCTGTGATCAACGACGACGCCGACGCGTTCGATGGCGTGACCACGTTCGTCACGGTGGCCGACGCGCTCAGCTTCCGAGGCGCCGCCTCGCGTCTCCGGGTGACCCCCGCCGCGGTGAGCCGGACGATTCAGCGCCTCGAGGAGCGCCTCGGCGTTCGCTTGTTCGAACGGACGACGCGTTCCGTTCGTCTCACGCGCGAAGGCGCGGCGTTCGCGGCGCGGTGCCGTGAAGCCGCCGCCCAGGTGCGGATCGGACGTGACGAGCTGCACGCGGCGCGACGCGCACCGCAGGGCACCCTCGTCATCTCTGCTTCGCCGATCCTCGGCGGCGTGGTGGTCTCCGCCACGAGCGTTCTCCTCGCGCGCTACCCGGCGTTGCGCGTCGACCTACGGCTCACCGACCGCCTGGTGAAGTTCGCGGACGAAGACGTCGACGTGGCCGTGCGCGTGGGCGCGCCTTCCGATGACGCGGTCGTCGCGCACGCGCTCACGCCGACGCGCTGGAGCACGGTGGCTTCGCCGGCCTATCTCGCGCGGCGAGGCACGCCCGAGTCCGTCGACGCCCTCGCGGCACATGATTGTCTCCGCTTCGCGCCCCCACGCGGGCGGCCGCGGGCCTTCAGCTTTCTGTCGCGGCAAGAGGACGGCGCGGCGATCTCGTTCGATCCGCGCGGCGCGCTCGACGTCGACCACGGGCACCTCCTCGTGTTCGGGGCGCTCGCCGGGGTCGGGATCGCGCAGGTGCTCGCGTTCATGGTCGCCGAGGACGTCGCGCGCGGGCGGCTCGTCGAGCTGCTCGGGCCGTTCGCGGCACCCGGGCCGACGCTGTTCGCCGTTCACGCGCGGCGCGCTCTTCCGCGCGTTCGGGCCTTCGTGGACCTCCTTCGCGAGGAGCTGCCGCGGGCCATGCGGCCGTGACGGTGCGGTCTCAGACCGTGAGACGCGGCAGGAGCCGGAGGGGCACGAAGATCCGCAGCCGGGCGCGGAGAAGCATCCAGTCTCGCTGTCGAACGACCATGCCCGGCCCCCGAGCAAAGGTCGGGCCGACGCTCCGCGTCGCGAATTGGCGCACGCCGATGCGCAACTCGCGCCGTGGAGGGGGCTTCGGGCCCGCGGCGCTGGGGGCCGCGGTCCGGTGCGGTACAGCGCCGATCCGGATCGCCGTTCCGGTGAGGTAGGTTCCCGGCCGATGAGGGTCGCGGCAGCTGTCGGCGGAGCGATGCTCGCCTTCGCGGGGGGCCTCGGGTGCGGCGTTCCTCGCGTCGCGGCGCGGTTGCCTCCTCGCGACGCCGCGTGGGTCGCCGTGCTCTCGGGCGAGCTCCCGGACGCCATCGAGCAGGTCGCGCGTCATTCGTGGCTCGTGCTCAGCGTTCCCGGCGAGCCCACGCTGCGACGGTGGGAGCTGAACGGCACGGCGTACGCGACGACGACGCGCGAGCCGTACGCCTATCGTGGCAGCGGCGACGTTGCCGTGCACGGCGTCGTTCGACTGCGAGAGGAAGAGGCGCGTGCGATGGCCGCGTGCCTCGATCGCGAGGTCGATGGCTACAACACGCGGCATCCTCGGTACTCGTCGATCCCTGGGCCGAACAGCAACACGTTCGTCGCCGAAGCGATGCGGGCGTGCGGGATCCGCGTGGAGCTGCCGGCGACGGCCATCGGTCGCGACTATCGAGGCGTGCTCGGGGCGGGCGTGACGGAGTCGGGCACGGGCGTGCAGCTCGAGTCGCCGATCACGGGCGTGAGGCTCGGGCTGCGCGAGGGCGTGGAAGCGCACTTCGTGGCGCTCGCCCTGGGCGTGCACGTGTGGCCGCCCGGGATCACGGTGCCGGTGAATCCTGGACGCATCGGCGTCGATCTCGACGGCCACGTCACCGAAGGTCAGGTCCGAAGCAAGGACGACGTCCGCGAGATCATCGAGGAGCGGGAGTGGGAGGAGCAGCGGCGACGCCCGCGTCGCATCGGAGCAGCGACGGCGTGGCTGTTCGCCGGCTTCGGCCACGTCGCGCGACCGAGCGACGCCGGCGGGCTCGCGGAGCGCGTGACCGTCGGCTTGAACGGACGCGCGGTGCTGACGAAGCATCATCTCGGGTGGGGGTTCGGCAGCGATCTGGAGCTCGGGATGGGCCTGCCGGCCGGGTTCGCGTGGGCGGCTCGCGTGTATCCTGCAAGCATCGGCTGGGCGTTCGGCCCGACCGGTTATGTCGCCGTGTTCGGAGGCGTGGGCGGCTCGGGCGTCACAGCGCGCGTCCCCTCCGCCTTCGAGATCCCGGTCGAGGCGCGCCTCGAGGTCGACGCGGGCGCGAACGTGCGGCTCGGGCTCCGCGGCGGCGCGCGATGGATCCCCTTCGAGGAGCAGCGCCGAGGCGGCTCCGTGCTGGGCTTTGCCGACGAGCTCGTGCTCGGCAGCTTCGTGCGGTTCGGCAAGACGACGCGGCGAACGTTCGGCGCGATGGGGCACGGTCACTTCGTTGGGCTCGAGCGCCACGAGGTGATGGGGTCGTTCTGGTTGGGGGTCACCGTCGGCGTCGAGATCGACTTCGGGGGGTGAGCGCGGGCGTCGCGCGCCGCTGACCGCCCGCTATTCGCGGACGAGGACGCCCGTGGCGGTCTCGGCGAGCTCGTAGTCTTTCGGCAGGTCGCGGAGCGCCGCGTTGAGCTGCCAGTCGCCAGCGAAGAGGAGGACGGGGCGGTCACGGACGTCGACGACGACCGTGCCGATGCGCTCGTTTTTCAGCCACTGGAGATCGACGGGCTTGCCGTCCTTCCGGGAGATCCAGCGCGCGTGGGCGCATTGCACGCCCTCGTAGCGGATCTTCACGCCGTACTCGTCCTCGAGGCGAAACTTCACGACCTCGAGCTGCAGCTGTCCGACGGCACCCAGGATGACGTCGCCGACGCGCGACTCCGGCGGCCGATAGAGCTGGATCGTGCCTTCCTGCGCGAGCTGCTCGATGCCCTTCTGGAGCTGCTTGCGCTTCATCGGGTCGGCCATCACGAGCCGCGCGAAGTGCTCCGGAGCGAAGCTCGGGATCGCGTCGAACTGGAGGTCGGGCCCGTCGGTGAGCGTGTCGCCGATCTCGAAGACGCCCGGGTCGTACACGCCGAGCACGTCACCGGCATACGCCTGCTCGACGAGGTTGCGGTCCTGCGCCATGAACTGCGTCGGGTTCGCGAGCCGGATGTCGCGCGCGGTTCGCACGTGGCGGACCTTCATGCCGCGGTCGAAGCGCCCGGAGCAGATGCGCACGAACGCGATGCGGTCGCGATGCGCGCGATCCATGTTCGCCTGGATCTTGAAGACGAACGCGCTGAACCGCGGATCCTGCGCGGCGAGCTCGCCGATCGTCGTGTGCCGCGGCGCGGGCGGCGGCATCATCTCGCAGAAGCTCTCGAGGAAGGCCTCGAGGCCGAAGTTGTTGATGGCGCTGCCGAAGAACATGGGCGACACGTCGCCGGTCGCGAAGCGGTCGGCGTCGAACGCGTCGCCGGCGGCTTCGAGGAGCTCCGCCTCGTCGCGGAGCATTTTCACGCCCTGCTCGCCGAGCTCGCGCTCGAGCATCGGGTCGTCGAGGCCGCTCACTTTCACGGGCGGGATCTCGGCGCCGTGCGCAGCGCTCGACTTCGCGTGCTCGGCGTCGAACAGGTAAACGCGATGGGCGAGGCGATGGTAGACGCCGCGGAACGTCCCATCGCGGAAGATGGGCCACGTGATTGGGTAGACGCCGATGCCGAGGACGTTCTCGACCTCGCCGACGAGCTCGAACGGATCGCGCCCCGGGCGGTCCATCTTGTTCACGAAGGTGAAGATGGGGATCTTGCGTTGGCGGCAGACGCGGAAGAGCTTCTTCGTCTGCGCCTCGACGCCCTTCGCGCTGTCGAGGAGCATCACGGCGCCGTCGACGGCGTGGAGCGTGCGGTAGGTGTCCTCGCTGAAGTCGGCGTGACCCGGCGTGTCGAGCAGGTTCATCTGCAGCCCGCGGTAAGGGAACTGCATGACGGACGTCGTGATCGAGATGCCGCGCTCGCGCTCGAGCTCCATCCAGTCGCTCACGGCGGACGCGCGCCCTCGCTTCGCTTTGACGGCGCCCGCTACCTGGATCGCTCCGCCGTAGAGGAGGAGCTTCTCGGTGAGCGTCGTCTTTCCGGCGTCGGGATGCGAGATGATCGCAAACGTCTTCCGCCGTTTGACCTCGTGGGCGAGCAGGGCTTCGTCCATCTTCGAAGGCGCGACTCATAGCTCGTTCCGGGCGCGGCCGGTAGCTAGGTGAGGTCGTTCTCGCCGCTCGCCGCTCGCCGCCGCGCCGGCGCTGGGCACGGAGCCCGGCGCGCCGGTCGGCGTCGCCGCGGCCGGCGCCGCGGAGCACGGCACGCCGGTCGGCGCCGGCGCGGAGGGATCCAGCGAGAACGACCGCGCCGAGAGCGGCGCCGTGGGCGGAGCGGTAAGCGCGGCCGCCGTGGTGGCGACGAACGCTGCGCTATCGCGCGACGCGGGGCTTTGCGGCGCACTCGAACCTCGCCGCCGGCGACGTGCCACGACGCGGCGGGCGTATGCATACGCCTTGCGCAACGTCTCTCTCATGACGTGGGGAGGATCGGGCGCGGGCTTGTCAGCGTCGGCGAACATGAAGCGACTGCCAGCAACGATCGTCATGAGCTCCGAACGCCTCGCGACGCACGCGTCAGCGGCCGCGTGGAACGCGTCGAGCTGGCGCCGGACCTCGGCACGTATCGTCTCTATGCGAACGCGCTGCCGCCACGCGCGTACATCCGCATCGAGGGCGTCCTCAGCTGCGCGTCGCGACGGCACGGCAGTCGGATACAAGAGCGTGGATCGATCCGCGAACGTTCGCGCGATCGCGCGCAGCGCGCGCTGCGCACGATGAAGAAAGCGGTCACTCTGCAGGCGTGTCTCTCCATAGGCATTCCGGTAGACATTCCGCATGATGCCGAGGCGCAAGAACGCGTGCTTGGCCGCGCCAATCGCGTCATGGCCGAGCGCGGTGAGCTCGACGACCTTCACTCGAGCGTCCGCCGCCGTGCTCCGCTGCACGAGCCCACGCGCGACGAGCCGGTTCAGCATCTTGCTCACCGTCGAAGGCGAGACACCGAGTGCATCGGCGATCTCGCGCTGCCGCAACACCCTGCCTGCGCCGACGTTCTCGCGGACGACATAGAGCAGGTCGAACCAAGCCGGTGTGAGTCCGAATCTGGCCGCGAGAACCTTCCCGTACTCGACGGCGCGCAAATGCGCCCTTTTCAACCGAAACGCCACCTCGTGCATCCTGCGCCTCCGCACTCGCGCGCAATCAATCCTCGTGCCATCACCCGCCGCGACGGCCCTCCCGTCGTCCGCGCGGCCCCTCCCCCCTCGCCACCCCGAAAATCGCTACCCCGAATTGGTGGCCGGCCAACGATCGCGCGATCGTCGTTGAGGGGTGCGAGGGCATGGCCATATGGCCCGGGCCGGCATCGGGCCGGCACGGGGCCAGCTGCCCGCCGCGCGGCGGACGTCCGTGCGCCGACGGGGGGCCCGCGCCGACCGGGCCGGCGCCGGGCCGACCACCGGGCCGGCGCCGGTTTGTCGGATAGCCGCGCGGCGCTGCCGCCGACGTGCCGTCGGGGCAGCGGAGCGTCGGGCGCTTTTCCGCCGAGCGGGCTCCGCCCCGCCGGCCTCTTTGCCGTGCAGGTCGGGGCCCGCGCCTTCGCCGCCGAGCGGGTCCGCGCTCGCGGCGTCTCGCCGGGTCGGCTCCGCGCCCGCGGCTGCTCGGCAGCCCCGCGGTCGCCCCGCGGCGCCGTTCCGGGCGCAGCGGTGACGGGCGGTAGCAATCCCGCCGGAAGACGGCGCGCGTGTTCTTTCCCGCGCCCGGCGCGCTCCGCCGCCGCCACCGTGCCGCGGAGCGGGCTCAGCGGTCACCAGGCCTCGCCCGCCGGCGCCGCGGGGCCACGTCGAGGCGCGCTGCGGACATCTTTTCCGCGAAGGGTGGGACGCGATAGAGCACGTGCTGCGTTGGAGCCGATGCGGGTAGCCTTTGGGTAGAGTGTTCGGAACACGGAAGCAGTCGATGCTCGTCGCCGTGCTCGTCGCGGGCTGCGGCGGCATCGGGGACGCTGACCGCGCGTCCGGATCCGCGGACTCGCGGCAGCACGGCCTTGGCGTCACCGGCGAAACCGCGCACGCCGCAGGCGCCGGCACCACGAACGCCGCGAACGCCGCACACGCCGCGCGCGGCGAGCACGGCGTGAGTGGCCCCTCCCGTGCGGCGGGCTCCGGCGACGCCGCGCCCCCTGGCTCGAGCGACGCCGCGCACGCCACGCCGAGCGCGGCGCCGGGCACGGACGCCGACCCCGACACGCGGCCGCACACGCGCATCGATGGCCGCGCCTTTCCGGAGAAGGTGATTGCGCTCACCTGGGACGACGGGCCGGACGCGAACACCCTCGAGCTCGCCGAGTACCTCGCCGAGCGCCGCATCGCGGCGACGTTTTTCGTCGTGGGATCCTGGATTCCCGGGCTTTCCGACGATCCCGGAGACGGGAAAGACGTCCTCGGGACCGGCTACCACCACATCCCGATCCTCGGCGATCTCGTCGCGCTCGGGCACCGCCTCGGCAACCACACGCTGAACCACGTCGTCCTCCGCGAAGACGCCGGGCTTGCCACGATCGACCGGCAGCTCCGCGACAACCAGCGGAGCCTCGATCCGTTCCTCTCGAACGAGCTCCGCCTGTTCCGCGCACCGGGCGGCGGATGGGGCTCCGCCGCTGCGAGCGTCGTCGACGGCGACCCGTACCTCGCGAAGATGATCGGGCCGATCGCGTGGGACATCGACCGGAAGGACTGGGACGAGTCGCTCCACTGCCGCGGGCCGCGCAGCAGCTTCGAATGCGAGCGGGCAGGCCCAGGCGGCGCGCTCCGCATGAAGCCGAGCGTCGTCGCGGCACGCTACGTGGCCACGATCGACAGCATCGGCCACGGCATCGTCCTGCTCCACGACCGCGTCGGCCACGTGGGGTCCACGTACGGGCTCGACGTCGCGCAGGCGATGGTTCCGCAGCTCGAAGCACGCGGCTACGTGTTCGCTGCCCCCGTTCTCCGCTTCTCGCCGCCGCTCGTACGCGACGTCGAACATCTCGGAGAGTGGTCGAGCGAGACGAAGTGGGAGAGCGGCACGCTCCGCGTTGCCGACGTGAACGGCGACGGGCGAGCGGACGTGTGCGGCCGCACGGCTTCGGGCGTCCGCTGCGCAATCGCCGTCACACGCACGGGCGCCGGCGACGGCAACGGCCATCTCCCGCGTACGATCTTCCGGGCCCCTCACCCCGGCACGCGGCCGACGACGGCGCCGCCGGGCGCGCTACATCTCGCAGACATCACCGGCGACGGGCAAGCCGACGTGTGCGTCGCGACGCCGACGGAAATCGCGTGCGCGGCGTCGAACGTCGTCGGCGAGCTCGGCCCCTTCCGCGCCTGGGGGGCGGCGAGCGCGACGAAAGACTCGAGCGCCGCCGCCCTGCGCCTCGGCGACGTGGACGGCGACGGCCGCGCCGACGCGTGCACGCGCACGCCCGAAGGCATCGCGTGCGCGAAGAACGCCGGACGCCGCTTCGAGGCGCCGCGCGCGTGGCTCTCCGACGCGAACGCCGCGAAAGCTTGGAACGGCGACGCTTACGCGTCCACCGTGCAGCTCGCGGACGTCGACGGCGATGGTCGCGCGGACGTGTGCGGACGCACGGCACGCGGCATCGCGTGCGCGACGTCGACGGGCCGCGGGTTCGGCCGCCTCGACCGGTGGTCGCAAGGCAGCGACTTCGCGGACGCGTCGCCGGCTGCCGCAAACGCGAACGCGAACGGGCCCGGCGCCGCGACCGCCGCCGCGGCCGCGACGGCTACGGCCACCGCGTACGCGGCCGTCCGCTTCGGCGATCTCAACGGCGACGGCCGCGCCGACGTGTGTGCGGTCGGCAAGGACGGCGTCGCCTGCGCGTTCTCCACCGGCAAAGGCTTCACGCGCGCGATGCCGTGGCTCGCCGGAGATGTCGCCGACGCGCAGGGCTGGCGGAGCGCCGAGTTCGCGGGAAGCCTCCAGCTCGCGGACGTCAACGGCGACCGACGCGCGGACCTCTGCGGACGCGGCTTCGCAGGCGTGGTCTGCGCTCTCGCGCCCTGACGCGCGAACCGAATCTTTCGTGATCCGTGGGGCTCCCGGCGGCTCGGCGAAGCGCTCCGCGTGGATGCGCGCACCGCGCAGAACGCTGGGAAATCCTGCCCTGCCGCGATGGTCCGACGGTTGCTGTAGGGGGTCGCAGGAGGAGCCCCATGCTCGCAAAGACTCTCGCCACGATCGTTTCGTTCTCCGTCGCCACCGTCCTCGTCTCCGGCTGCGCCGCGGCGGACCTCGAAGAGCCGACTTCCGAGCTCGAGAGCGACCTCGCCGCCGGGTGCACCAGCACCGCCGCGGAAATCCAGCTCCGCTCGTTCATCCCGCAGACGCTCTGCGGAAAGAGCGACACCAAGGACGACAGCGAGGAGAGCTGCTCCGAGGAAGGCGGCTTCCCGGAGCCGCCGCTCTTCGCCAACAAGTTCCACGGCGACCACCGCTCGTTCTCGACGAAGTGGAATGCGTCGAGCCGCGTGGCGGCGCTCGTGAAGGTCGACGAGCTCGCGCCCTCGAAGTGCAAGGTCGCGGACGGCGCGCTCAGCGGCGACGTCGGAGAGAGCCATCGCTGCGTGCGGCCGTTCGGCGGCGGCGAATACCAGCTCGAGTCGAAGACGGCCGCGGTCGGGCTGTCGAAGAACGAGCGCCGCTGCGAGGGCAGCACGTGGCGCGGCACCGTCCAGGCGCACGCCGGCTATCCGTTCATGCCGTCACCGCACGTGTTCGACGAGCTCGACGTCAGCGCGCAGGCCGCGGCCTCGAAGGGAGGGCGCATTCAGCGGTACACCGTCTCGTACGCGCACACGCCGTTTCCCAACGCCGAGCTCCTCGTGCGCTACGCGTGCGGAAAGAAGGTGGCCGTCCTGCACAAGCGCGAGGCGTCCGGGTGCACGCCGTCGCCCTTGGTCCTCGGCGAGCACAACGCGCGCAACGTGAGCGGGACGCTGAGCTTCGCGATCCGAGCCGAGAACGGCAAGATCACGCTCGAACAGTGAGCACCCAACGCGGCGCGCGCGCTCACTCCGGCGCTGCCGGCGCTGCCGGCGCTGCCGCCGCGTCGTCACCGCCGTCACCGCCGTCACCGCCCTCTCCGCCCTCGCCGACTCCTCGCCGCCGCTGGCACACCGGACCGTTCTGCTCCGTGCTGAACCGGCAGTCGTGCTTCGCGCAGCACGCGCGTCCGCCGCGGCAGCTCTGTCCGGGCGCGACGCATGACCGTTTCACGTCGTCGATCACACGCCGCGCGTCGTCGACGTGGAACGCGCAGCTGCCGCTCACATCACGCGTCGACGTCGCGGGCATCGCGCACAGCGTCCAGTCATGGCTCGTCGCGGCGCAGCGACAGGGCGTTCCGTCAGGAAGATCGTCGTCGCACGACGGCGCGGCGCCAGCATCGGCCCACGCGTAGCGGCGACGCGCGTTTCGCACCGCGATCTCGCGATCGAGAGGCCCCTGCGCGTACGCGGCGGCGAGCAGCAAGCGCTCCGCTCCGCGCGGCGCATCGGGAAGCGGCCGCCGCCCCGCGTCGCCACCGGCGCCCGCGTCGCCACCGGCGCCACCCGACGCGCCCGCCGCCGCGGGCGCGGCCCACCGATCGAGCTCGCGCTCGAGGTCCTTCGCCGTGCACAGGCGCCCCTCGCAATCGAGCGCCGGCGAGCACGGCGGCGGGTCGAGCCACGCGGAGAGCGCTTCGCACTTCGTCCGCGTCCTGGCGAGCACCACGGCCGCGACGCTCCGAACGAACGCCTCCGGCCCCGGCACGCGCGGGTCCACCGGCCGGATCGACGGAAGCACCTCGCACGTCGCGCGACCCGCCGCAGCCGGTGCGCGACCGGTCGCGACCAGCGCCGCCCAGCTCAGCGCGAGGAAGTGCGACGCCTCGAGCGGGTCACGCACCTCCGCGCCGCCGTCGGGTCTCGCCGGCGGCGAGAGCTTCATCACGAGCAACGCGCGCAGCCTCGCCACCGCGGCAGCGCCGACCTCCGCCGGCTCGTGCGGACACGCGCGCGCGGCGCGCGCGTACGCCGGTAGCGGCGCCTCCGCATGCACGAGCGCCGGGCACACGACGGCGAGAGCTGCCTGCCGAGCCGCGTCGCTGACCGCATCGAGCGCGTCGTCCCACCCGTCCGCGGCCGCGGTCTCGTGCGGCCGGTCCGCCGCTCTCGTGAGGAACGTCGACGCGCCGCTCACGCCTTCGTCTTCCTCGACGGCACGCGCGAGCGTCCGCCAGGTCTCTGCCTTGTGCGCGCGATCCGTCTCGCACGAGAGCACCGCTCCCCACGCCTCCGAGAGCCGCCGGAGGCGAGCCCACTCCGGCTTCTTCCCGGTGCCGATGGGCGCCGCGCACTCGTGCACGTATTCGCCGCCGCGCCTCAGCCGAAGGACGTCCCACGCCGGCGTTCCACGACAGCGGTACGCGACGAGCCGCCCCGTCTCGTCCTCCGCCATGTCCACGTGCTCGCACCGGACCGGGTGCTCGAACGGCGGCTCGGTGTGCACGCGAAGCGAGAACGACGTCATCGGCCCAGGGATGCGCCCACCGCTCCACGTGACCTTCCGTACGAGCTCGACTTTCACCTTCCCGTCGAGCGTCTCGTACGTCTTCTCGCCTTCGACGCATCCGCAGCCGCGGCCGCATGCAGCCGGGCCGAGACCGAGCAGCGCGAGCGCGATGAACCGGCGAGAGCGCCTCACGTCGCGGATCATGCACCATCTGCGGCGCTTGCGTCGCGGCCGTCGTCCCGCGCACGATGGCACCGGCATGGACGAGACGCTCACCCGCCTCGCGTTCCGTGTCCAAGGAGGGGACCGGGATGCGGCGCGTACACTCCTCGTGGAGGCACGCGCGCGTCAGAACGCGACCGTGTTCGACCGCGCCGCGAAGGCGCTCGAAGGAAGCGCCGCGATCCTCGAGGTCCTCGAAGAGTCGGTGACGGCGGAGGAGCGTACGCGCACGCGCGCGCTGTTCGTGAAGCCTGCCGAAGCGGCAAAGGCGTGGCACGCGACGCCGCCGGACCTCGCCAAGCTCCGCGCGATCGGCCCGAACGCGATGGTCGTCGCGACCCGCTGGATGCTCGACAGCATCGCCGCGTGGTCTCCGTACGCGGGCTCGGGACAGCCCTACTACGGCTCCGGCTTCGGCGTGCCGTGGACCATGACGTCGGAGCTCTTCGGCTCGCGCGTCGAGACCCCCTGGCTCGGCATGCGCGTGCTCGTCGCGCTCGACGCACGGCCGTGGAAGCGGCAGCTCGCAGACGCGGTGGTGAAGGCCTACTTCGGCCTCGGACCACGTACGGCTCTTGCCGCGCAGACCGTCCTCGCGCACGAGTCGCCTCCTTCGCGACGCATCGTGTGGGGCGGCGTCCTCGAGCACCACCCGGAGCGTGTCGACGACGCGACGCTCTCGTCGCTGCTCGACGATCCGCACCTCCGCGAGCGCGCGTTCGCCATCCTCGTGGAACGTGGTCGCGCGGTCGCGAGGCACGCACTCCCTTTCTTGAACGCCAGCGCTCCCGGCACGCGCCGCATCGTCGCCTCGCTGCTCGCGCGTGTCGGCGATCGTGACGCCGTGCCGTTCCTCCGACAAGCCCTCTCGCGCGAACGCGACCCGCGGGCCCGCGTACAGATCAGCGGCGCGCTCGAGAAGATCTCCGGCGCCGAGCCGCTCGTCCCGAAGGCGACCGGCGAGGACGTGGTCGTCGCGCGAGCGCGCGCTGCCCTGGCGACCCCGCGACAGCCGAAGCCGCCGATGTGGCTGGCGACGCTCTCGCGCACGCTCCCGGCGCTCCGCTGGAGCGGCGGCCATGCGGTCACGCCCGAGGAGATCGACGCCATCGTCGGGAGGCTGGCGCTCCTCCGCGACGACAAGCCCGACGCCGCCATCGCCGAGGTCCGAGCCGCCCTCGAGGCTTCTTCCGCCCGCGCCATCGTCGCTGCGATTCGTGCGTCGTTCACGCAATCGCGCGAGCGCGGCGACGTGCCCGAGTGGATCGTCCGCGCCATGGCGCTTCTCCTTCCCGAGCACGACCTCGACCTCGCGTGCGAGGAGATGGACGCGAGCCTCCGTGCGTCCGCGCATGAGCGCTGGAAGCGGAGGCCCGAGGCATCCGCCGAGCTCGTGTGGGACCCGGACATCGTCGCGACGTCGCCGTGTCGCGCCGCCTTCGCGTGGCTCACCCACTGGGCCGACACCGGGCCGAAGCGCCCGCATCGCACGCGCGCCGACCGCGCCCTCTCTGCGGTCGCGCGCGCGATCCCCGAAGACGAGCGCCCCTTCGCGAGCGTTCGCCGCTTCGGCCTCGACGAGGCGGGCGAGCGCCGGTTCGGCTACGGCGACGAGTCGCTCATCGTTCGCGTGCGTACCGGCGGCGCCATCGAGGTGCTCGGCAGCGATGGCGCGCGGCTGACCCGGCTGCCCACGAACGACCGCGGCAAGCGTGTGCGGGAGCACGTCGCCGCCGTGGAGGAGGCGCTCCTCGATGCGCGACGCACGCTCGCCGAGGCGTACGCCGAGAGGCTCGTGGTCGACGTGCGCTTCGTTCGCGGGTTCCTCCTCGCGCATCCGGTGTGGCGGCCCATCGTCCACGGCTGCGTCGTCCGCCGCGCGTTCCACCAGATCCTGCGGGTCTCCGAGAAGGCGCTCGCCGCGTGGCCCGACGAGGACTCGCTGCAATTCGTGCTCGCGCAGGTCGAGGGCTGACGCGCGCTGCGAGGCCGCGCAACACCTCGACATCCGGAAACAATGTGAGGGGCGCGAAACGCGCTACCCAGCCTGGTCGAGCGAGAAAAAACCTTCGCGCCGCAGGCAGCTTGCGCCATCGGCATTCCGCGCATAGAACGCGCGGACCCGCATTCCCGGAGGGATTCCAGTGACCGTGCACGCATTCCGTAACGAGCAGCCCAAGAAGCAGTCCTCCGAGAGCGAGGCCCCCGCATCCGGCACCACCGGCGCGGGCATCGAGCGCCACCTGCGCTTCCACGACGCGAGCCTCGCGGCGAAGTTCGCGCGCGGCAAGGTCCCGATGACCGACCTCTACGAGGCCTACTTCAACGGCCAGGTCGACATCGTCGGCGACATCTACGACTTCCTCGACGAGCGCGATCGCTACGTGAAGTACGTGCTCACCGGCGAGCACGTGAAGTTCTTCTTCAAGAACTTCATCCCCGAGGTCACGATCCACTCGAAGGATCAGGACAAGCGCATCGTCCGCGAGCACTACGACCGCGGTAACGACTTCTTCGGCTTCTTCCTCGGCGAGCGCATGGTCTACACGGCCGGCTTCTTCAAGGACGGCCCGGGCAAGTCGACCCTCGAAGAGGCACAGGACGAGAAGATCAACCGCGTCGGCAAGAAGCTGATGCTGAAGCCGGGCGAGACGCTCCTCGACGTCGGCTGCGGCTGGGGCACCCTCGTCCGCAACACCGCGCGCGACTTCGGCGTCGACGCGACCGGCGTGACGATCGCGGAGCGCCAGACCGAGTTCGGCAACGAGCGCATCAAGAAGGCCGGCCTCGAGGGCAAGGCGCGCATCCTCTGCCTCGACTACCGCGACGCGCCGAAGAAGAAGTTCAACAAGATCGTCTCGCTCGAGATGGTCGAGCACGTCGGCGTGAAGAACCTCCCGAAGTTCTTCGAGCAGATGTACGGCCACCTCGACGACAACGGTCAGTTCCTCCTCCAGTGGACGGGCCTCCGTCGCGGCGGTGGAGAGGGCGTGCCGGTCATCGGCCTGCGCCCCGAGGACCTCATCTGGGGCCTCTTCATGAACAAGTACGTGTTCCCCGGCGCCGACGCCTCGCTCCCCTGCAGCGAGATGATCAAGCACGCGGAGAACGCGGGCTTCGAGCCGTTCTCGGTCGAGAACGTCAGCATCCACTACGCGTGGACGATCAAGGCGTGGCACGACAACTGGCTCGCCAACAAGGACCAGGTCCTCAAGGCGTACGGCGACCGCTGGTTCCGCATCTGGAACCTCTTCCTCGCTTGGTCGGTCCGCATCGCGGAGCAGGGCAACGCGGCCTGCTACCAGGTCGTCTTCAACAAGAACAAGAACGACTTCGACCGCAGCGTCTACGTCCGCAACGGCGCGGGCAACGGCATCCCGCAGGTGTGACGTTCGGCGGCTGATCGCCGCCGGTCGGAACGCACGAAGCCGCGTCTCCCTCGGAGGCGCGGCTTCTTCGTTCCATGGGCGAGACCCTCGGTCTTCACGGAGGCGAGATGCGCGACATCGAGAAGCTCTGGACCGAGCTCGCACGCGAGCTCTTGACGATCGCGACGAGCGGCGACGTGGACCTCGCCTCTGCGCTCCGGACGACGACGGCGCTCGTCGAACGACATGCAGAGGTGCGTTGCGCCATATCGACGGCCGCGCATCGACGAGACGACGCCGCGCCGGCGCGTTGGTCGACGGAGACGCGCCTCGGCCGGGACGATGCGGCGCGCTACCGGCTCCATCTCGAAGGCGAGGAGCCGCTGGATGCAGACGCCGTGGCTCGCCTCGCTCGCCTCTTCGAGCGACTCGTCGCGATGGTGGCGCCGGCGAACGCGTACGCGCCCGTCGTGCATCGGGTCAACAACACACTCGCAGCGCTGCTCGCGAATCTGGACTACGTCGACTCGCTCATCGGCGAGGCCGGGCCGAGCGAACCTCTCCCCGCCGAGACATCGCACGACGAACGAGCCGAGCTCCTCGTCGCGCTCGGGAACGCGAGGCTGTCGGCGCAGCGCCTGCGCGATCTCCTGTGCCCGAAGCCGTGAGCAGCAGCGCCGCGCATCGCCGTTGCGACGCCGGCGCCGCTCACGAACGCGAGCCCTCGCCTCCCTCCTCTCCGTCCCCGAGCGCGCCGTCGTCCGGCGCGAGCCGCAACGTGACGAGCTCGGCGAGGAGCGCCGCCGTGTCGACGCTCCCGCGCTCCGCCTCGTAGGCGAGCTCGATACGCTGCTCGCCCGCGCGAAAAACCACGAGCTCCATGCCGTCGCGGCGCAGATCCTTCGCCATGACGTAATCGGTGACCGTGCGTGTGCGCATCCCGTTCACGGAGATGAGCACGTCCCCGTAGCGGATCCCCGCGCGCGCGGCGGGCGTTCCCTGGAGAGCGCCGAGCACGGGCAGACCTTCGAGCGCGCTTGCCAGCGCGAAGAGCGACTTCTTCGGGATCAGACCTGCAGATCCTTCTCGACGTCGGCGAGCGCGAGGCGCGCCATCGCGAGGTTCGCGCGGCTTCGTTCGAGAGCGACGTAGAAGAAGAGCGTCGTGCGCGTGCGGAGCGGCCGGATGAGGTGGTACTGCTTGCCGAGCGTGATGAGCATGTCTTCGATGCCGTCCTTGAAGCCCAAGTTCGTCATCGTCTTCCGCTTCGCCTTGATCACCTCGGTGTTGCCGGCGGCGGCGACCTCCAGGTTGAGCGTCCCGCCGCCCTCCTGACCGAGCAGCATGCCGCTCTCGCCGTCGACGAGCGCCGCGCCGATGAAGCCGTCGATCTGATTGAGCTTCGCGAGACTGTCCTTGATGTTCATCGTTGCCTCCAGTGAGTCCGTGGCCATCGGGCCGCTCGGGATGATCGTGGGAATCGGCGGGGGCAACATGGAGCCCTCGTCGAGGTGGAACTCGAACTCGACGACCGGGTCGTCGTCGTCTTGGTACGCGGCGGGCGCCTCGGCGCGCTGCGGTGCGGAGGGGGGACGTTGCGTCCAGCCCGTGCGAGACGAGCGGGCTCCCGACGTGCGGCTCTTCTCATCCATGCGCCGGCAGCTCTCGATGAGCAGCTCTTGCCACGACGAAACGATCGAGCGCATCGGAGACCGCAGGCCTGCTCGCATGCCGAACTCGCCGCCGCTCCACGTCATGATCTCGTAGAACGCCTCGTCGCCGCGCGCCGTCGACGTAACGGCGTGCAGGATGGTGCCCTGTTCGAACCAGAGCTCGCCAAAGCCCGAGCGATGTCGGATGGAGAGCATGCCCGTCGCGCTGGAGAGGGCGTACAGCTGGACGACGTCCGGCAGCGTCTGCACCGATATCGCACCGGAGAAGCCGACCTGTGCGGGAGCGAGCGCTTCGTCGACCAGCTCGAGGAGTCGCTCGAACTCGAACGGCTTCTCCAGGAACGCGGTGAACGGCCCGCCCGCGATCCGCTGCACGTCGGCCGACTTGAAGGCGGTCATCACGACGACCGGCAGGTCGGGGTAGAGACTGCGCGCAGCGAGCACGAGATCGATGCCGCTCATTCCGGGCATGCGAACGTCGGCAACGAGGAGATCGGCGCGGCGCTCTTCGAGAGATGCGAGCGCCGTCTCGCCATCGTTCGCGGTCTGCACGGCGTAGCCGGTGCGCGCCTTCGCGAGCCGGTTCGCGAGCGACCACGCGAGCACCTCTTCGTCGTCGACGAGCACGATCCTGCGCTTGTCGTCCGGCGTTGCCATTCGGAGATGAGACTGCAGATGACGTGCCGCCGCGAAGCGACGGCGCGCGCGCGCGGCGCTCCTCACAGGAGAGACGTCTCGCGTCGTCCGGGTCTTGGACGCCGTGTCGATCCGTCCAGAGTCTGAACGCGTGCGATCCAAAGATTGGACGAGGTGGCGCCTGCATCGGCGAAAACGCGGATGGCGGTCGTGGAACGCGCGTTGCGAGAGTCTTCGCGCCGAGAGGAGCGTGGCGGATGGCGTACCTCAACGTGCGAGAACGGCTCATCGAAACGAAGATCGCGTACGTCGGGGCCGAGCTCGCCGGTAAGGCCACGAACTTCGATCGCCTGAGCGGCCTTGGCGTCGGCGGGTGCACCATCGCCGTCGAACGCACGGACGTCGCGGGCGGTGCGCTCCTCGCGCTCGATTGGCGGCCGAACGGCGCCATGCGCGTCGACGACTGCGAGGTCGTGGCGAAGCTCTTCACGACCCACGGGGCCGTCCACCGCGACGAGGTCGACCGCGTCCTCTCCGACGTCGATGGGGTCGTCCTCGTCGTCGATGCGGATCCTGGCGCTCAGCAGAGAAACAAGGAGTCGCTCGCGCTCCTGCGCGACGCGCTCGCGAAGGAGCGTGAGCGCATCGTGCCGGTCGTCGTGCAGGTCAACAAGACGGACCTCCCCGGCGCGCTGCCGGTGGCCGATGTCGTGTCGACGCTGGACGTTGCCGACTGGCCGCACGTCGCCGCGGCCGCGGCTCGCGGCGACGGCGTGGTCGAGACGGTGCAGCGCGCGGTCAGCGACGTGCTCGACGCGCTGAAGCGCTCACGCTCGTCGCCGGGAGACGGCCTCGACGATCCTTCGTCGCGCCCGGACCTGGGTAGCAACCCGCTGCTCGCCGCGTTGAAGCAGGTCCTGAGGGAGACGGTCGAGGCGCACGTCGAGGAGCTCGACGGTCGCTTGCTCGCGCGCCTCGGGGAGCGGCTCACGGTCCTCGAGACGCGGGTAGAGACCGAGCGCGCGCACGTGCAAGCATCGCTGACGACGCTCTCGCGTGAGACGGCGCGCGGGATCGCGGCCCAGAACGCGGCGATGGCTCGTCTCGAGCAGGCGTTCGCGTCTTCGTTCGCGCGCGCGCACGAAGAGGTCCGTATGGAGCTCGAACGCACGGTGCAAGCGTCGGCGCGAGAGGCGCGCGAGCATGTCACGGCGACGTCGTCCGTGCTGCGGAGGGCCGTCGAGGCGATGGCCGCGGACGTGAAGGAAGTGAAACGCCTGGTCGGCCGCGACACGACCGCGGAGGTGGCCGCGGCGCTCGCCCGCGTGCACGACGGGACGCGCGCGATCACGAAGCTGCTCGAACCGACGGCGTCGGCGGTTCTTGCGATGCGCGACGAAGCGGCGGAGGCGAACGCCCGCGCCGAAGCGAGCACCGCCGCCGTTCACGCCGCGGTCGGCGAGATCGCGCTGGAGCTCAAGAAGCCGACGAAGAAAAGCTGGCTCGGCTGAGCGCCGACGCCGTGGCCGATGCACCGCGCGCCATTCACGCACGAACAGGAGGACCGATGCCCCACGAAGAAGACATCGAGCAAGGCTTGGCGGATGGCGCGAGCGCCGTCGCGATCGCGTACGCAGACGACGCGGCGGGGCTCGTTCTCGGGGCCTATGCGGCCGCCGAAGTGGCGCTGCCAGTCCCGCCCGTTCCGCGCACGCCCGCTCTCGTCGAGAAGCGCAACGATCGATGCCAACGCTCGCTCGTCGTGACTCATCCCTGGGCGCACGCGTGCGCGCGTGTCAGCAAGCATCCGGAGCTGATCGTGATCGGTGTCGCTCCCGGAACTGCCGATCTTCGTCTCCTCGTCGCTTCCGTCGAGGAGGTCGCCGGCCGCCTCGGAGCAATGACCTGATTGCCCCTCTTCGACCTGTGCGAAGGCAGGCTGTGCCTGCGCATCGTCTACGACGGCGTCGCGTGCGCGGGGACGACCAGCAACCTTCGTGAGCTCTCGGCCGCGCTCGCTGCACGGCGCACGACCGAGCTCGTCTCCCCCGCGGAGCTCGACGGCCGCACGCTCTACTTCGACTGGCTACAGATCACCGCCGGCGTCGTGTGCGGGTTCCCCCTGCTGTGCCAGGTGATCAGCGTTCCCGGACAAATCGCGCTCACGCCGCGGCGCCGCCACCTTCTCGCGATGGCGGACGTGGTCGTCTACGTCTGCGACAGCTCGCGCGGCGCCCTCGATCGCGCGCGCCAAGGCCTCCGCGTGCTCGACGAGGTCGCCGCTGCACGGCGTGAGCCGATCCCGCTCGTGCTGCAGGCCAACAAGCAAGACCAGCCAGACGCGCGCATCGGCCGCGACGTGGCGCGCGCCCTCGCGCGCGAAGATGCCGTCGTCGTCGAAGCGATTGCGGCCCACGGCGTCGGCGTCGTCGACACGTTCGTCTCCGCCGTTCGCGCCGGTACGCGCGCGGTGCAGGCGAACGGCGACGCATCGAAGATGCGCGTCCCGGTGCGCGGCGTGGATCGGCCCGCCGAGGTCGTCGCGCGGCTGGAGCGCGCGAAGCTGGATCCCTCGTGGGCGGCAGAGCTGATCCTCGAGCAGGCGAGCCGCTCGATGGTCGACGGCGCTCCCTCATCGGCGTCGAGCGGAGCAAGCCGTCGAGCGGCGACGCGCGACACTTCGCGCCCTTCGGCGACGCGTGCACCCCTTCCGACGGCCGACGTGCCGACCGGCTTCGTCTGGCCTGCGCACACCGGGCGGGCAGCGTTGCGCGAGCTCGCGGCGACGGACGCGATCCGCCTCGAGGTCGCCGTCGTGGACGATGTCCCGGTCCACGAGATCGCGGGCGGCTACGAGCTCGTGACGTCGAAGGCACGACATTTCGCGACGGCGGATGAAGCGCGCGAGGCGCTCGTTCGCGAGGCCCGCGAGCGCGCGCAGCTCGGCCCTCTGCTCGTGGAAGGCACAGTCCTGTGCGTGAAGCCCGCCGCGGACGGCAGCTCGTGGCTGTGGACGATCGCGCCGCGTCTCGCCTCGCTCGACGAGGCGGCCCTTGCCGCGCCTCCAGAACGGCGCGCGGCGCTCACCCGGCAGTTCGCTGCGGCCGTCGTGCAGGCGATCGCCGCCGAGGTCCGGCACGCGTTCGCGCTCGAGCTCGTGGCGCGGAGCTTCCGCGTTCAAGGCGATGCGGTGAGGTACGTCGGAGCGCTGCGCGCGCGCGCGACCGGAAGGCTCCTCGACCGCATCGCGGCGTGCGCGGCCGCTGCACCGTTCGACGGCTCCGCGGTGCTCGACGGGCTCGAGAGCGCCGCGGCGGTCGAGCTGACGCCCGCGGAGCTCGACGCGCTGCTCGCGACGGCCGCTTGCACGACGTCGAGCGCCGTTCGCGAAAGGCTCGCACGCGCGAGGGAGAAGGCCTCCGTCGCCGCATGACGGCACCGCGTCGTCATCGCTTCCGCCTCCACGTGTCTCGTATGGCGCGCGCTCTTGCCGCGGCACGCGCGGAGAACGAGCTCTTGCGCCGACGCCTCGTCGACCGTCAGACCTTCGATCAAGCGATTCTGGACGGCGTCGATCTCGGCATCGTCATCACCGACCCTCAGGGACGCGTCTCCTTCGTGAACCGCACCGCGAGCGAGCTCCTCGACGTCGGCGCGGAAGCCACGGGCGCCGACGTGACCGCGCTCCTCGGGCTCGACGCGCCGCCGAGCGCTCTGCTCCTCGACGCCCCGCGGCGCGTGCTCGCCGCCTCGCTCACGACCGCACACGGGCAGCTCGATCTCGAGCTCAGCGTGAGCCGGGCGGAAGGCGCCGTCGACCAGCGGCTCGGCTTCTACTTCATCTTTCGAGACGTACGCGAAGACAAGGCGCGCGAAGAGGAGCGACGCCGCTTCGAACGGCTCGCGGCGATGGGCACGATGGTGGCGGGCTTCGCGCACGAAGTTCGGAACCCGATCGCCGCGCTGCGATCGCTTGCGGAGTCTCTCGCGGAGGAGATGCCCGACGGAGCGCTCGCTCTCCCGCACGTCACGCGCATGCTGCAGGTTCTCGGGCGCATGGAGCGCCTCGTCCGCACGTCGCTGCAGTTCGGCAGGCCGGCGCCGCCACGACGAGCGCCGCACGACCCGGCGAGCATCCTCGCGCTCGCCGTCTCCGAGCTCGCGCCGCGCACGCAGGCGTCCGGCGGTGAGCTCCGCCTCGAAGTCGACCCCGACCTCCCGGAGGTCTTCGTGGACGAGGGGCAGATCGCGCAGGTGCTCATCGTCCTCCTCAACAACGCGATCGATGCGACCGGCTCCGCGCGGCGCGTGACGGTGCGCGTGCTCGGCCCGCGCGCGCCCGAGTCGCAGGGCGTGCGCCGTTCGAGCCAACCGCCTCCGCCACCTGCCGTCCGCTACGAGGTCGTGGACGACGGACCGGGCATCCCGCCCGATCTGGTCGGCCGCATCTTCGATCCGTTCTTCACCACGAAGCCGTCGGGCACCGGGCTCGGCCTCTCCATCGCGCAGCAGATCGTGAGCGAGAACGGTGCGCGCCTCGAGCTCGCTTCGACGCGCGAGCAGACGACCTTCGCGGTCGTCCTGCCGACCGTCGCCTGACTACGAGCTCTCTTCGCCGCCGTCGCTCGGGTCGCGCGACGATGCCGGTGCGCGCGTGCGCGGCGCCGTGATGCCGTACGTTTTCAGCTTGTGGTAGAGCGTGCTCCGCGGGATCCCGAGCCGGCGCGCGGCCGCCTCGACGCGCCCGTTCTCTGCGGCGAGGGCGAGCCGGATGTGCTCCCGTTCGACCTGCTCGAGCGTCGAAGGCGGCGCGGAGGTGGGGATCGAAGGTGAGCTCGACGGCGGCGCCGCGAAGTGGCCCGAGCCGCTGTCGAAGCGGATGTCGTCCGCGACGATGACCGCCCCGCGTCGCAAGAGGAGCGCACGCTCGAGCACGTTCTTCAGCTGCCGGATGTTCCCCGGCCAGTGGTACGTGAGGAGCTTCTCTTGCGCATCCGTCGCGAGGTCGGCGACGGCGCCCAGCTGCGCGAGGATGTGCATCGCGAGCGGCACGACGTCGGCTGCGCGCTCGCGCAGCGGCGGAACGGCCAGAGTGACCGTGCTGATTCGATAGTAGAGATCGGCGCGGAACGTCTTCCGCTCGGCGGCCTGGAGCAGGTCGTGGTGCGTCGCCGCGAGGAGGCGAACGTCGACGGTGCGCTCGCGCACGTCTCCCATCCGGCGGAAGCGCTTCTCCTCGACGACCTTGAGAACCTTCGGCTGCACCTGGAGATCGATGTCGCCGATCTCGTCGAGAAACAGCGTTCCGCCGTTCGCCGCTTCGAGGAGGCCCTGCTTCTGCGCATGCGCGCCCGTGAAGGCGCCGCGCTCGTGGCCGAAGAGCTCCGTCTCGACGAACTCGCGGCTCAGCCCCGCGCAGTTGACGTCGACGAACGGGCCGCTCGCCCGCGCACCGAGCTGGTGGATGCGACGGGCGAGAAGGCTCTTGCCCGTTCCAGTCTCGCCGAGGATCAGCACCGAGCAGTCGGCGTCGCGCAGGCGCTCGACCTCGTCTTCGAGGCGCTTCATCGCGTCGGACGCGCTGACGAACTCCGCCCGGTCGAACTTCCGCCGCGTGGTGCTTCGCCGCGCGTGCCGCCTGCCGACGGCAGAGCGGATCAGATCGATGAGCCGGCTCTGATCGACAGGCTTCGTCAGGAAGTCCTCGGCGCCCTCTTTCACCGCGCGCACTGCGACGTCGATCGACCCGTATCCGGTGACGATGATCACCGCCACGCTCGGGTCCACCTGCCGAAGCCGCGGCAGGAGCTCGATCGCGTCGCCATCGGGCAGACGCAGGTCGGTGACGACGGCATCGACCGCCGGCGAGAACGCCGCGAGCGCGGTCGTGCAGTCCGCCGCGTCGACGACGTGGAAGCCCTGGCGGCGGAGCCCTCCGACGATGGCGAAGCGCAGCGTCGGATCGTCTTCGACGACGAGCACCGTCCCGCTGTTCGAGGCGATGGCCGCGCGCATTCGCTCGAAGTCTATCGCGCAGCCCAGGAGACCTAACGAGCTTAATGCGATGCGCACGCGGCGAACGCCGAACGTTCGCCCGCGCTCACGCGCCGATGCTGGCTCACTCGTGACGCGTTCCCCGCAAACGCGCCACGTTCATTCCCCGTACGGACTACGCCGCGCTCACCACTCGGGCGGCGGCTGCGGCCCGGGGATGATCCCGGCGATGTCCGGATCCTCGCCGCCGGGTGCGCCCGCCGGTCGATTGTCCTTCTCGCGCTTGCGCTCTTCGCGCTTCGCGCTCTTCTCGCGCTGACGCTCCTGGCGTTGGCGCTCTTTCTGCCTCTTGTTGACGCTAGGGTTGGACATGCGGTCCTTTCCGAGGCGGAGCGTGCCGCCTTCGTATCCTCAAAGTTGCGGGGAACGCGGTCCGCGGCGACGCCGCCGGCGGCGAGCGTTTGCGGGCCGATCTCCCTGCGCGGAAGCCGTACCGGGTTCTCGAGCGCTCGTGGGGAGCACCCGCCCCGCCCGGTCGTCGTTCGACACGACGGCCACGGGCCGGGGTGACACCTTACCTCGGTCAGGGGTGCCGTGCGAACCCTCGACGACGGGAATCCGCTGCCGGATGAGCTTTTCGATGTCGCGGAGGAGACCGCGCTCGTCCTCGTCGCAGAACGCGATCGCCTTGCCGTCTGCGCCCGCGCGCGCCGTGCGGCCGATCCGGTGCACGTACTGCTCGGCGACGTCCGGCAGGTCGTAATTCACGACGTGCGAGATGCCTTCGACGTCGATGCCGCGCGCGGCGAGATCCGTCGCCACGAGCACCGGGAGATCGCCCGTCCGGAAGCCTTCGAGCGCACGCTCGCGTGCGTTCTGCGACTTGTTCCCGTGGATCGCCGCCGAGCGGATGCCCGCGCGATCGAGCTGCTCGACGAGACGATTCGCGCCGTGCTTCGTGCGCGTGAAGACGATCGTGCGAACGACGCCCGGCATGGTGAGCACTCGCTCGAGGAGCGCGCGCTTGTCCTTCTTCGCGACGTGATAGAGGACCTGATCGATCTTGTCGGCGGTGGTCGACTGCGGGACGACGTCGACGCGGATCGGCTCGATGAGGATCGTGCGCGAGAGCTCGGCAATCGCCGGCGGCATCGTCGCGCTGAAGAGCAGCGTCTGGCGCTGCTTCGGCACGAGCTTCAGCACGCGGCGGACGTCGTGGATGAAGCCCATGTCGAGCATGCGATCGGCCTCGTCGAGGACGAGGATCTCGATGCCGTCGAGCCGCACGAAGCCCTGCTCGATGAGGTCGAGCAGTCGGCCCGGCGTCGCGATGAGCACATCGGGACGAGCGCGGAGCGCGTCCTCCTGCGGGCGCTGTCCGACGCCGCCGTAGATGACGATGTGGCGGAGGCCGAGGCCCTGGCCGTACGCCGAAGCGCGCTCGCCGATCTGGGCGGCGAGCTCACGTGTGGGCGCGAGAACGAGCGCGCGGATCTTGCCGGTCTTCGGCCGCGCCGAGAGACGCTGGAGGAGCGGGAGAACGAACGCGGCCGTCTTACCGGTTCCGGTCTGGGCGCAACCGAGCAGGTCGCGGCCTTCGAGCACGTGCGGGATCGCGCGGCTCTGGACGGGCGTGGGGTCGACGTAGCCTTCGGAAGCGACGGCGCGTACGAGCTGCGGCAGCAGGCCGAGCGCGGCGAATGCCGTCGCAGGCGTGCTCGAAGCCACCGAGGCGACAGCCGCGGCGACGGAGGGAGGCGCTGCCGGGACGGCATGCGCGCGCGACGGGGTCGCGGAGATGGAATTCACGTGACGATTCTCGATTCGTGCGGCGGGGGCGCGTACGGACGCGCGTGAAAGAGAGCTATCACGCGCTGGCGCCGCAGGCGCGCGCGAGGGCTCGTGCAAGGGTGAACGACGCGTCACGAGCGGTAGGTCGCCGTTCCGACGAAGCGCAGGATGCGCTCGCACGGAGCGTTACCGACCTGACCGAGGCACGTGTCTTCCCCTTCGAACTTCGTGTCTCCATGACGGAGAGCGCGCATGATCGAACCGGTGAGATCGTGCCCGCCGTCATGGCAGGACGTGTCGCTGCACGGCACCTCGAACATCGCAGGAGCGTTCTCGACGACGACGCGACGGATGTGCGAGACCTCGGCGGAGACGACGCCGGGGCGCCGCTCGTCGATGTCGAGGCGAAGGCTCGCGAGGTTGGGGACCTCTGTTGCGAGTCGGGGTGCTTCGTCCTCGCGCTTGCGACGTTCGGCAAACCGAGTCGCAGCGTCCTTGTTCCGTCGATTCATCACGAGCGAGTCACCTCGAACCTGCTCCGCGCGGGCGCGGTTGCTTGCAGTCCGACGCACCGTAGCGCATGTCCTCGCGAAGGCAAATGCACGCTTCGTGCGCGCGCTACGAAGAGCCGCGATCGACGTGCGATTGCAGCTCGAACGCGGGGTACGAGGGCGCCGCGCCGAGGTTCTCCACGGCGCGGCTCGCGGCGCGCACGGCATCGGCGACCGCGGCCGAGCTCGCCGCACCACACGCGAGCGCAGCCGCGAGCACCCCGACGAACGCGTCCCCTGCGCCGGTCGTATCGACCACCCGCGCCGCCGCGGTGACCGGGACGTGCGCCGTCGCGCCGGTCGCCTCTGCATACACGGCGCCGTTCGCCCCGAGCGTCACGACGACGAGTGGGATGTCACGTGCGAGCGCGCGCGCGGCATCGAGCGCGGCGGCGACCGAAGCGGGCGCGGCTCCACCGAGGAGCTGCCCGGTCTCGGTCTCGTTCACGACGAGCGCGGCCGCCTTCGCGAGCGTGCCCTCCGGCAGCGCAACGAAGGGCGCGAGGTTCACGACGACGCGCGTCGACGTTCCGGCGGCGACGTCGAGCACGGCGCGAATCGTCTCCGGTGGCACCTCGCCCTGGACCACGACGACGCCCGCACGCGCGATCGCTTCGCGCGCGCCTTGCACGTCCTCGGGCGACGTCTCTGCATTCGCGCCGGCGACGACGATGATCGAGTTCTCACCGGCGTCGTCGACCATGACGAGCGCGGTCCCGGTCGGCCGCGACGACGAGCGCACGAGCGTGACGTCGACACCGAGCTCCCTCAGCGAAGTGGTGAGCCGGCGACCCGCATCGTCGTCACCGACGCGCGCGAGGAGCTTCGTCGGGAGGCCCGTGCGCGCCGACGCAACCGCCTGGTTGGCCCCCTTTCCGCCGAGCCCGTGGATGACGTCGCGCCCGGCAAGCGTCTCGCCCGGCGCCGGAAAGCGTGGCGTCCGCACGGTCACGTCTTGGTTCACGGATCCGACGACGAGAACGGAGGGAGGACGCGGCGTCATTGCGCGAGAAACGTGGTGACGGCCTGCGCGAGCTTCGCGCTTTCGCATCCGGGCGCGAGGTGACCGCAAGGCCCTTCGAGGACGACGAGCTTCGCGTTCGTGGCACGCGCGAACGCCTTCGCCGGGATCGGGCTCACCATGTGATCGTGCTCTGCCACGACGTAGAGGCCCTTGGCTTTCACGCGCTTCGCCGCTGCAGCGAGCGACCCGTACGGCCGGCCGACGTCGTGCACCATCATCGCCTCGAGCTGCCGGTGCCAATCGTTCCAGTCGAAACCGAGCTCGGCCTCGCGCGCCGCCAACCACGCGGGGAAAGCCTCGCGTGACGTCTGCTCCGCGCGGTACGCGGGCGTCGTCAACGCGAGCTCGTGGATGTCGAGCACCGCCCGCATCGGCGGCCGGCCTGCGTACTCGCCGTTGCGGTACGCGACGTCGCTTTCGAGCGCGTGCAGCTCGGCGCTCCAGAGCAGTAGATCGTTGGACGTGAGCTGCGGCGTGCCGACGATCGGAACGACGCGCGCGACGAGGTCCGGGTACGTGACGCTCCACTCGATGGCCTGCATGCCGCCCATCGAGATGCCCATGACGGCGTGGAGCTTCGGGATGCCGAGAACGTCGGTCACCAGCCGCCGCTCGGCCTCCACCATGTCGCGGATCGAGAAGCGCGGGAACGCGAGCCGTGGCTGCGTCTGGCTGTTCGAGGGTGACGACGAGACGCCGTCACCGAGGGCATCGACGAGCACGAGAAAGTACTTCTTCGTGTCGACGAGCTTGTCGGGCACCACGTCGCGGAGGCTCTTGCTCGTTCCGCTGAACCACGACGGGAACAGCACCGCGTTCGACCGCGCGGCGTCCAGCGTGCCGAACGTGCGGTATCCGAGCCGGCAGCCTTCGATCGTGGCGCCGCTCTCGAGGGCGCACGTGCCGAGATCGGCGAGCTCCAGGCCGGGCTCTCGCGCAGACGACGGCGCGGTGGTGCTCGCCGGAGCGGGAGCGAGCGCAGACGCGGGCGCCGGCGGGCCGGCCGGGGCCGGAGGCGCGGGAGGAGGCGGCGGGAGCGGCGCCGATGCCGGGCCGAGGCACGCCGAGACGAGCAGCAGCGCGGCGACGAAGCTCGCGCGAACGAATCGACTCACCATCGCTTCTCCCCTGCCCTCGGATCGACGGCGAGCTCGAGGCCCGATGCCGAGCCGTCGTCCGCGCCCGAGTCCCAATCGTCCAACATGCGCATCGAGGTCGGCGCGGCCATCTCGCGCGCGACGGCCGACGCGACCTTCTTCGTCGCGGCGCGGAGCTGCTTCACGCCCGCGAGGATGACCTGCTCCTGGAAGCGAAGCGCGATCGGCGTGGTCGCGCGGACGAGGTTGCCGAACGCGTCGGCGCGGAGCTCGAGCGCCATCGTCTCGCGCATTGCCGTCACCGTCGCCGACCGCGGCGCGCGATCGAGGAGAGCGAGCTGACCGACGAGCGCGCCGGGCCCGAGCGTCGCCAGCGGCTCGGAGACCGCGCTGCGGGTGACGCTGACGGCGCCGGATACGACGAGGAAGCACGCCTCGCCTTCGCCGCCTTCCACCATCAGCGTCTCGCCCGGCGTGAACGAGCGCAGCGTCGCGATGTACGCGAGGAGCTCGAGGTCCTCGTCACCGTACGCGCCGAGCGCAGGCATCGCGCGCAGCGCAGCGACGGTGAGACCGCGGGCCGAGCGACGCACCGACTCGGGGCCGGCACGCCGGCTCGTCGGTCCGCCGGAAGCGTCGGCGAGCTTCGCGCCGGCATCGCGGAGCCGCCGCGAGAGGTCCGCGAGCACGTTGCGGTGGATGGCGGCGGCAACGCGCGGCGACGTTCGGCGGAGCTGCGCGAGCGCATCGCGCGTGAACGCGAGCACCGTCGCGCCTTCGGGCGTGGTGACGGTCGCCGAACGCGGCTCGGCCGACGCGAAGGCCATCTCGCCGACGACCTCGCCGGGACCGAGGCGAGCCACCACTTCAGACGTTCCCGCGTCGGTGCGCACGCTCGCGACGAGGTATCCGTCGAGCACGATCATCAGCGAGTCGCCGGCTTCACCCTCGCGAAACAGGGTGTCGCCGGGCGCGCCGCGCCGCGCCTTGAGAACGGCGAGCACCGCGTCGCACTCGTCGTCGGCGAGGTCGGCGAAGACGCGGACGCGCCGCAGGATTGCCCGCTTCTCCGCGTCCATGGCCCGAGAGGATACGGTTGACTCGGACGTCGCGCAGCAGCAAAGGAAGGCATGGCTGACCCGCGGAAGACGCTCGAACCACGCTTCGAGGCCGCGCTGCGCGCCGCCTTCGGCGAAGAGCATGCGAAGGCGGACCCGGTCCTGCGCCGCTCCGACCGCGCCGACTTCCAGGCCGACGTCGCGCTCTCGCTCGCGAAGAAGGTGAAGAAGGCGCCGCGCGACGTCGCGCAAGAGCTCGTCAAGCACCTCGACCTCGAGGGCATCGTGGAGAAGATCGAGGTCGCAGGGCCCGGCTTCGTGAACCTCACGCTCTCGCCTTCGTGGCTCGCGCGCGAGGCGATGGCCCTCGCGAAAGGGGCGTCGCTCGGCATCGAGCCGGCTTCGAAGGAGACCGTAGTCGTCGACTACTCGTCGCCGAACGCGGCGAAGGAGATGCACGTCGGCCACATCCGCTCGACCGTGATCGGCGATGCGCTCGCGCGCGTCCTCGATGCGCTCGGCCACGACGTCGTTCGCCAGAACCACCTCGGTGACTGGGGCACGCCGTTCGGCATGCTCGTCGAGCACTTGCTCGACGGTGGCGACGTCGAAGCGGCCGCAGCTTCCATCGGCGACCTCGACGAGTTCTATCGTGCGGCGCGCCAGAAGTTCGAGAGTGACGAGACGTTCGCCGAGCGTTCGCGCGCACGGGTCGTGCTCCTGCAGTCCGGCGACGAACGCACGCTCGCCCTCTGGAAGACGTTCATCGAGACGTCGAAGCGCTACTTCGGGCGGGTCTATGCGCGTCTCGGCATCCTCCTCGACGACGACGACGTGCGCGGCGAGAGCTTCTACAACCCGATGCTCCCGCGCGTGGTGGCCGACCTCGAGGCGCTCGGGCTCACCGAGGTGAGCGACGGTGCCGTGTGCATGTTTCCCGAGGGGTTCACGAACAAGGAAGGGCAGCGCCTGCCGCTCATCGTCCGGAAGCAGGACGGCGGGTATGGCTACGCGGCCACCGACCTCGCGGCGATTCGCTATCGCACGGGCGAGCTCGGCGCGACGCGGATCCTCTACGTGGTCGGTGCTCCGCAGCAGCAGCACTTCGCCATGGTCTTCTCGGCCGCGCGCACGGCAGGGTGGTTGAAGGAGCCCGCACGCGCGGAGCACGTCGCGTTCGGATCCATCCTGGGCCCCGACAAGAAGATGTTCAAGACGCGCGCCGGCGGCACCGTGAAGCTGGCGGAGCTCGTCGACGAGGCGATTCAGCGCGCGAGCGCGGCGGTCCTGGAGAAGAACCCGGAGCTCGACGAGGCGACGCGCGCGGAGGTCGCCCGGATGATCGGCGTCGGCGCGCTCAAGTACGTCGACCTCTCGAGCGATCGAATCAAAGACTACATCTTCGACTGGGATCGGATGCTCGCGTTCGAGGGCAACACGGCGCCGTACCTGCAGTACGCGCATGCACGCATCCGCTCGATTTTCCGGCGGGGCGACGCGGCGGACACGTCGGCGGCGGCAACGGCGGAGATCGTCCTCGGGGAGCCGGCCGAGCGTGCGCTCGCGCTGGAGCTGCTCGCGTTCGGCGGCGCGGTCGCCTCGGTCGCGGACAGCCTGCAACCGCACCGGCTGTGCACGTACCTCTACACGCTGGCCTCGAAGTTCACGCAGTTCTACGAATCCTGCCCGGTGCTGAAGTCCGAGGACGTCGCCGTGCGCCGCTCGCGCCTCGCGCTCGCCGATCTCACGGCGCGCACCCTCGCGAAGGGTCTCGAGCTCCTCGGCATCGAAGCTCCCGAGCAGATGTAGTCGGCACGCGGCCGCGGCGCTCGTTCACTCGTCCGCAGGGCGAACGAGCGTTGCCGCGTCGACGACGTCCGCGCCCGTCGGCGCGTCCGCCACGATCGTGACGTCGGCGCGGCGTGACGCGGCGCCGGCGCGCTCGAGCATTCGTCCGAACAGCCACGACGCCTCGAGATCGCGCCGCAGCGAGCGATACGCGCGGTCGACGAGGACGAGCGGCACGCCGGCGACGACCAACGTGAACACCGTCGCGATCACCATCGCGCCATAGCCGGTGAAAGAGGCGCGCGCGAGCTGACCATCGAGCTTGAGGCAGATCGGCCAGGCGACGAGGCCGCCGATGGTGAGCGGCAGCGCGAGCGCACGGAGCCGCGAGAGGGTCACCACGCGCGCGCGACACGGCGTGCAGGTGCGGAGACGCGTGAGCGTTCGGCGGGGCGCAGCGACCGGCTCGGGGCCGGTGTCCGCCGCACCGCCGATCCCGACGTGCACGACGGCGTCGCTCACCTCGCGCACGGCGCATAGCGGGCAGCCCGTCCCGGTCGGCCACGGCGCCGGCGCGTCGGCCCGGTGCCCGGTGCCTCCCGCGGCTGCCACGCTCGTCTTCCTCAGACACTTCGGGCAGCGCCCGTCGCGCTCGGCCTCGCTCTCGAAGGCGTGGCCGCAGTTCTCGCACGCGAGCAGCACGCGGCGAGCGTAACGGCCAGCGCGGGGGTGGGTCCATTCCCGGGAACGTTCGCGCGCGCGCGGTGTCGGCGCGGAGATGCACGCACGTATCGTCGAGCTCGCTTCCTCTGCGCCGAACGCGGCCGCCTTCGAGGAGGGTGCCCTCGCCGTGCTCGCGTCCGAGATCGGGTACGACATCGCGTTCGTCGCGGGCCGCGGAGACGCGCCGACGACGGACGGCGTGGACCGCGCCTTCCTCGGAACGGCGCTCGCAACGGCCAGGTACGAAGAAGAGATCGTACCTCTGAAGCGCGCCGCCCTCGCGCGCGCAGGAGTCGTGGTCGACACCGACGTCCTCGGCGAACGCGCGGTGCGCCGCACGCGGTACTACCGCGAAATCGGCGAGCCCGTCGGCGGCCGTTCCGCGCTCGTCGCCTTCCTCCGGCTCCGCGATCAGGTGTTCGCCACACTCGTCCTCGGGCGCGCCGGCCGCGCGCGATTCACCGACGCGGACGTGGCGCGCGTCGAAGCGGTGCTCCCGGCGCTCGCGGTCGCGCGAGCCTCGTTCCTCGCGTCGCTCGGTACGATGCCGGTGCCACTCGCGCCACGTCGTTCCCTCGCGCGCGTCGCGGTGGACGCGCTCACCGGGACGCGCGAGCTCGCACGAAACAAGACCGCCGAAGGCGAGATCGTCGTCCGCGATCGCGACGGCCATCGCGAGATGGTGGCGCGCCCCAAGGGCGGCGGAGAGCTCGTGTGGACCCGCGTGAAGCAGGACGACGCCGCTCGCTCCGGGTTCTTCTACGTCGACCTCCTCGCGCTCGCGGCCGCGCTGTCCGAGCAGCGCCGACGCGCGCTCGTCGTGGGGTGCGGAGGCGCCGCCGTCGTTCGGAAGCTCGTCGAGGTGCATCCGGACCTCCGCGTCGACGCCTACGACGGGTGCGAGCTCCCGCACGGCTTCGACGGCGATGCGTTCTTCGCGACGGCGCGCCGCGTGCTCTCGCAGCGCGGCGTGGTGGCGATGAACGTCATCGGCGCGCTCGGCGGCGCGAGCGACGTTCAAGCGGTGGAGCGCGCCGCCCGCACGGCATTCGCCGACGTCAGGCTCGTGCCCGTCCTCGACCCAGGCGAGGGCTATTCGCCCGCGGCGTCGCGCAACGTCGTCGTGCTCGCGAGGCGCTGAGGAGCACGCGGCTTCCACATGCCACGCACGTCGGCGAGGTGCGGGAGCTTCACCGCGTCACGCAGCGCCGTGCCCGCCGGCTGCACGAGAAGGAAGAACACGAGGCCGAGCGCACCGCCGAGCGTGCTCACGGTGCCGAACCGCGGCGCCGTGAGCGCGAGCGCGGTGCACGCCGCCGCGCCGGCCACGAACCCTGCGACCGCGAGAAACGAGAGCGCCGCCTTCCGTGCACAGAACGCGCGCGGATCGAACGACGACACGAGGAGGCCGTGCTCCGCGGACGCGGTGACGCGGCGGGTGTCTCCGGCCGACGTGAGGTCTCCGGCTACCCAGACCGAGGCGCCGCCGGCGATGTCCGCGTGGAGCGTTCGCGCGAACCCACGCGCGCGGCGCGCCTCTTCGAACGCGACGTCGAAGTCGGCGCCCGCGCCGCTCTCACCATCGGCGCGAAGCCGCGCCACGTCGATCCACACCTCGGCGTCAGACGCGCTCGCAACGGCGAGCTCGATGCCGCCGACGTCGACCACGCCCCCGAACGACTCGCCGCTCGTGCTCTTGTCCCCGAAGAGGATGCCGCGCCGCTCGGCGGGATCGCCGGCCGCGCGTCCGAGCTGCTCGACGGTGCGCGACGCGAGCGCACCGCGCGTGCCCTCACCGCGCACGACGGTTCCGCGAACGAGCCCGTAGCCCGACGCGACGGGCTCGCGCAGCACGAGCCGTGACCGACGCGCGAGGAGACGCATGGCCTCCTTCCAAGCCGCCGCGGAGATGAGGAGCGTGTTCACCCACAGCACGCCGAGGGCGAGGAGCCCCATGAGCTCGCGCGAGAGCATCACGCGCTCGCGGCTTCGGCAGCGGCGCGGCGCACCGCGCGCGGATCGAGCCCGCTCTCCGCGAAGGCGCGTTCGGCGGCGGCGACGTCACGCTTCGCGGGACGCGCGGGACGGAGCAGATACGTTCGCAGCAGGTAGACGACCATGCTGCGCTCGTCGAGGGAGGGGTCGATCCGCGGGACCACCTCGCGCGCATGCGCCCGGTGCAGGTCGGACCAGTGCATGCCCGCGCGGTTGTGATGGATCGTGTGGTAGCCGTTGTTGCACATGATCCAGTTGAACGCGCGGCCGACGAAGTTCCGCGAGTGATTCCACTCGCTCGTCGTGTCGCAGCGATCGTGCTGGATCAGGTTGATGCGGAGGATGCAGCGCGCGCCGTAGAGCTGCGGGAGCACGATGAAGAAGAGCCCCGTCCAGAAGTCGTGGACGAGCAGCGCGATCGTCAGACCGAACGCGACGACCTGCTCGGCCATGTACTGGCGGAACGGCTCGCGCTTGTTGCCGATCGCCATCCAGCGCTGCACGCCCGCGAACGTGTTCGGTCCGGCCACGTTCGGGAAGTGAATCAGGTTGAGCAGGTTCCACCGGAAGCCGACGTGCTCGGGCGCGGCCCAGTCCGGCTGGCCATCGTCGTCGAAGTGGTGGTGCACCAGGTTGTGCGAGGGGATGTTCGCCGTCGCGGGGTAGAGCGCGCCGAAGCTCAGGACCATGCGAAAGAGCATGTTGAGCCGGCGGCTCTTGAAGACGCCCTGGTGCAGATGGTTGTGGATGACGACGGTGTTCAGGAAGCTGAAGAAGCACGCCGCCGCGAAGAAGAAGACGTTCCGGCACGCGGGCACGAAGTACATCGCGCCGAGGACCCCGAGGTAGACGGCGACGATGCCGAGCTGCCGCCACTCGGCGGGATGCCGCACGAGCCACGGCTCCGCGCGGCTCCCGCTCCGCGTGACGCCGCTCGCGGGCCCTGCCGGCGACCGTTCGACGACGTCCGATGACGCCCGCGCCCGCGCGCCATCCGTGCTCTCGACGTCCCTTCCCGCGCCCGTCCCCGAGGGATGTACTGCCTGCGTCACGCGTACGCTTTTATCACCGATTTGGCCGAAAGTGTGCGATAGCATCGGCTGCCGCATCGGAGGGGATTTCCGTGACAGCGATCGTCTCCAGCCTCACTTCGCTTCCGTTCTCGCAACACCGCAAGAACAAACATTTTTACCTTTATTACGACGGCTTCTGGGCCGCCGTCTGCATCGTCCTGCTCGCCGCGATGCGCGTCTTCCACTACGAGGCGCCCATCCAGCATTGGGACAACCGGCTGTGGCTGCTCCTGCCGCTCGTCTGCCATCTGCAGATCCTGTGCAGCGTCTTCATCCACAACGCGACGCACGGGAACTTCCCGAAGGCCATCAACCGCATCGTCGGTGAGCTCTGTGGCCTCGTCGTCCTCACGCGCTTCGCGTCCTGGGAGATCATCCACCAGCGGCATCACCGCTACTCGGACGACCAGGACAAGGACCCGCATCCGCTCGTCTCCGGCTACTGGGCGTTCCTCTTCCGGACCGTCGTCGGCGTCGAGCAGCAGCTCCAGCGCATCTCGTGCGAGCTCTATGGCGACACGCCGGAGCGCCGCCGCTACGAGAAGCACCGCGCGTACGTGAGCTACGGGACGAACATCCTGCTCATCGCGACCTGGTACACGTTCCTCGGGCCGATCGCGTTCTTCGCGCTCTTCGTGCCCGCGTCGATCGTCGGCTTCCTGCACCTCGTGCACTTCAACTGGTCGACGCACAATGCCTTCTCGCCGGAGAAGGACTTCAAGCCGGTGAACCTGAATCACGGGTTCTACAAGATCGGCAACTACCTCTGGTTCGGCATCTACATGCACGCGAACCACCACAAAATCTCGAAGCTGTTCAACCCGGCAAAGATGCCGAACGGCCTCCCGATCACGCCGCCGCCTTCGAAGCGGCTGCCCGAAGCGGCCTGACCGCTTCGCGGCGCGTCCGCCCTTCGCGCGTGCTCACCCTGCGTGAGCGCGCGCGGTTTCGTTCGTGGGACCCTTCCACGCGTACGGGGCAAACGGCGCGTCGAGCGGGGCGCGCGTGAGCCGGTTCGCGTACGTCGAGAGCGTGTACGCCGCGATTCCGAGCACGACCTCGAGCGCCTCTGCGCGCGTGTAGCCCGCGTCGAGGAACGCCGCCAGCGCCGACGTCGATGCTGCGCCTTTCGTCTCGAGCAGCTCGCGCGTGAAGAGGCGCAGCGCCTCGAGCTTCGGCTCCGCGAGAGGCGTCTGCGCGCGGAGAGCGGCGACGAGCTCCTTCGAGCCGCCGGCGCGCGAAGTCGACGCGGTGTGGATGGCCATACACACCTCGCAGCCCGTGTGGTGCGCGACGGTCATGGTGACGACCTCCTTCTCGAGCGCGGAGAAGCCCGTTGCCTCCCAGAGCCCCAGCATTCGGCCGAAGGCCAGCGTCACGGCGGGTGACTCGGCGAGCCTCGCCATCGCGGAAGGAAGGAAGCCGAACTTCTTGGCAGTGGCCGCGAGCGCAGGCCTCGAAGCTTCCGGCGCGGTCTCGGCGGTGTGGTCCTGGAATTCGGGTCGCTCGCGCGTCATCGTCGCTCCTTGGTTGTCAATCCAACCATACGAACGTAGCGCCGCGCATGATGTTGGCAATACAACGATCGGTCGCTACGCGCGCTCCACGTTCGCGAACATCTTCATCAGCGTCGCGCGGGTGACCTCGAGGTCCTTTCGCGAGATGCCGCGCTGCACGTCGCCGACGAGCGCGCGCGCCAGCGGCACGAGCGTCTTCCGCAGCGCCTTGCCGCGCCGCGTGAGATGGACGCGACGCGCGCGCGCGTTCTCCGGGTCGGCTCGCCTCTCGACCAGGCCGCGTCGCTCCATGACGTCGACGATGCGGCTCATCGTCGGACGGTCGTGAAACGTCGCGGCGCCGAGCTCGGTCTGCGTACGCCCATCCTGCTGCCAGAGACGCACGAGGACGATCCACTGCTCGGGCGTGATCTCCTCTCCGCTCGCGCGGAACCGCGTGTACATCGCCCCGCGCGTCGCCTGGTAGACGCGGTGGATCCAGTACGCGAGCGCGTTCTCGAGGACGATCTCGTCGCCTGCGAACTGGTCATGCATGTCCGCGACGATGGCGCCGGCGGCGCGCCGTTGTCAATGCAACGGCGCCTGCCGCTTCAGCCGCCGAGCGCGCGGGCGATGCGCTCGTACGATCGCTTTCGCTCCTCGGGGTCGTGCACGAACGTCGTCGCCATGATCTCCGATGTCGACGTCTCTTCGGCGAGCCGCTGGAGGATGTCTGCGACGCGCGACGGCCCACCCACGATCTGCCTTGCGCGGTGCAGCTCGACGTAAGGCATGTCCGCATCGTCGTACGGCTGCGCCTTCGCCTCCTGGACGCTCGGTAGCGGCAGGTCGCGGATGCCACGGCCGAAGCGTAGCCAGTGGATCTCGGAGCTCCTCGCGAGATCGGCCGCGTGCTCGTCGGACTCGCCGCAGATCGCAGAGACCGCCAGGATCGCGCGCGGTGCCTCGCCGTGACGCTCCGACGGGGTGAACTCGGCGTGGTAGCGCGTGAGCGCCTTGGCCGCGTCGTCCGGCGCGAAGTGATGCGCGAACGCGAAGCCGAGACCGAGCCGCGCGGCGAGCGCCGATCCCTCTCCGCCGGAGCCGAGCAGCCACAGCGCGGGAGGGGCTACGCCCGTCGGCACCGCCTTCACGGGCCCGAACGGCTGTGCGGGATCGGGATCGCGCGTCAGCAACGTGAGCAGCTCCTCGAGCTGCTGCTCGAACCCTTCGGAGCCGAGCAGGTCACGCGAGCGACGGAGAGCGAGCGCGGTCTTGTTGTCGGTGCCCGCTGCACGGCCGATGCCGAGGTCGATGCGGCCGGGATGCAGCGCATGGAGCGCGCGAAACGTCTCCGCGACCTTCAGCGGACTGTGGTTCGGCAGCATGATGCCGCCGGACCCGACACGAATGCGCGTCGTCGCCGCCGCGATCGTCGCGATGAGGATCTCGGGCGCCGAGCTCGCGATCGCCGCGGCATTGTGGTGCTCGGCGAGCCAATAGCGTTCGAGCCCGAGGGCGTCGGCGTGGCGCGCCAGGTCGACCGAGCTCCGCAGCGCATCCGCCGGCGTGGAGCCCGACGAGACGGGCGACAGATCGAGGACGGAGAGGCGGAGCTTCATGGGCGCGAGGCGTTTGTCGCGCACGGCGCGGCGCCGCGATGGTAAGCGAAGGGACGACGATGGCAGAGAACGATCTCGAAAGCACCCTCGGTCCCGCGCTCGCTGCAGCCCTCGCGCAGAAGGGCTACACGACGCTGACGCGCGTGCAGGAGGCGGTCCTCGATCCCGCACTGGCGGGGCGCGACCTCCGCATCAGCTCGCAGACGGGGTCCGGCAAGACGGTTGCCATCGGCTTCACGCTGCGGGACGTCATCGAGAGCAGCCCGGACGTGGACGAAGACCGCCCCGGCGGCCGAGGCGGCGCGCGCCCCCGCGCGCTGGTGGTCACACCGACGCGTGAGCTCGCGAAGCAGGTGTGCACGGAGCTCTCTTGGCTCTACGCGCCGCTCGAAGCTGGCGTTGCGGCCGTCACCGGCGGCAGCAACTACCGCGACGAGCGCCGCGCGCTCGGCGCCGAGCCCGCGGTCGTGGTCGGCACGCCCGGACGCCTCCTCGACTACCTCGATCGCGGCGGCATCGACGCGTCGGGCGTCGGGGCCGTGGTGTTCGATGAGGCCGATCGCATGCTCGACCTCGGCTTCCGCGAAGACCTCGAGAAGATCCTCGCGTTCGCGCCGCCCGCGCATCGCACGCACCTCGTGTCGGCGACGTTCCCGCGCGAGGTGCTTGCGCTGGCCGATCGCGTGCAGCGCGACCCGGTGCGCATCGAAGCGACGCCACTCGGCACGGCGAACACGGACATCGAGCACCTCATCCATCTCGTGCAGCCGAACGATCGCCTCGCGGCGATCGTGAACCTCCTGCTCGCGACGAAGCAGAGCGGAGATGGCGGCGCGACTGGCGCGCAGACCCTCGTGTTCGCGCGCACGCGTGCGGACGTCGCGGAGCTCACGCAGCTCCTCGGCAACGCGGGCTTCACGGTCGACGCGCTCTCTGGCGAAATGGAGCAGCGCGAGCGCAACCGCGCGCTCGACGCGTTCAAGCGTGGTCACCTCGATGCGCTGGTCGCCACGGACGTCGCCGCACGCGGCATCGACGTCGTCGACGTGGTTCGCGTCATCCACGCGGAGCCGCCGACGGACGCCGATGCGTACACGCATCGCAGCGGACGCACGGGACGCGCGGGACGAAAGGGCACGAGCTCGGTGCTCGTCACGCCGCCCGCGCTGAACCGCACGTCGTATCTGCTGAAGCGCGCCGGCGTGCGCTGGGCGTTCGCGCCGGTACCCACCGCGGAGGACATTCGCGCCGCGCGCGACGAACGCCTGTACGAGGACCTCACGCAGGCGGCGCCCGCCGCAGAGCCGTGGGAAGACGACACGGCGGCCCAGAGCGCCGCGGCGGGTGAGCCGGACGAGCGCGCATGGGCGCTCGCGAAGCGCATTGCGGCGACGGGCGAGGCCACGCGCGCCATCGCGCGGCTCGTCGCGCGCCTTCGCACGGGAGGACCCGAGCCTCGCGAAGTACGTCCGCTGACGCCGCCTTCGGCGAAGCGCGACCGGGTCGAGCACGTGCTGCCGACCCGGCCGGCGCGCGAGGCTCGCCCGGCACTGCCGCCCGGCGAGCGCAGGCGCGAGCACGAGTCGCGCGGGGGCCGCGCCGCGCCCGCCGAGCGTGACGACGCACATCGCGATCTCTGGGTGCCGTTCCGCGTCTCGTGGGGCCAGGTTCACGGCGCCGACACGCGGCGCCTCCTCGCGATGGTGTGCCGCCGCGGCGGGATTCAAGGCACCGACGTGGGCTCGATCAAGGTCGCGCGCACGTACTCCGTCGTGCAGGTCTCCGGTGCGGTGGCGCGGGCGTTCGAGAACGCGACGCGCGAGCCCGACCCGCGCGATCCGCGAGTGCGCATTCGGCCGTGGAGCGAGGAAGGCGGAGGCAGCGAGGAAGCGCGCCCTGCCCGTGCGCCGCGCATCGAAGCGCGCCCGCGCGAGGTCCCGGCCGAGCGACCCTCACGCGCACGCGCCGAGGTACCCGCCGAGAGGCCCTCACGCGCACGCGCCGAGGTACCCGCCGAGCGGCCCTCACGCGCACGCGCCGAGGTACCCGCCGAGCGGCCCTCACGCGCACGCGCCGAGGTCCCCGCCGAGCGGCCTTCCCGCGCACGCGCCGAGGTCCCCGCCGAGCGGCCCTCTCGCGCACGCGCCGAGGTCCCCGCCGAGCGGCCCTCTCGCGCACGCGCCGAGGTCCCCGCCGAGCGGCCTTCCCGCGCACGCCCGCCGCGTCCGTCGGCGAGTGGGGATGGTCCGCCGCGTCGCCCCTCCCCCGGGCGTCCGAGCGGACCGCCGGGGCGCAAGCACGGTCCGCCCTCGCGCAGCGACCGCTTCGGCCACGGTCCGCCGAAGCGCAAGCACCGCGGATAGTCGATGACGCCGCGCGATTGCCCGTGTCACTCGCGGCTCCGCTACGCGGCGTGCTGCGGGCCGTTCCATCGCGGCGCGGTCCCGCCGACCCCTGAAGCGCTGATGCGCTCGCGATACGCGGCGTTCGCGCTCGGGCTCGGCGAGTATCTCGTCCAGACACTCGCTTCGGCGCACGAAGACGCGACCGACGATCCGCGCGCACGCGAAGCGCTCGTTCACGAGCTCGCACGTGCGAAGGACGGGCAGCGTTTCCTCGGGCTCACCATCCTCTCTGCGACGGAGAACGGCAGCGCCGGAGAGGTCCTCTTTCACGCGCGGATCTTCTCGCGCGGCCGCGATCAGAGCTTCGCGGAGCTCTCGTCCTTCGTGCGCGAGAACGGCGCGTGGAAGTACGCCGCCGGCATCCTCGTCCCGGGCGAGGAGCTCCCGTCCGATCTCGCGGCCCTGACGCCGGAGACGGTGCGCGCGCGGGCCGGTTAAATGACGAAGGCGCGAGGTGTTTCCACCTCGCGCCTGCCGTTTGCCTTTCGACGTGAGGCCCGGTGAATCACCGGGCCCGCGTCAGTGTGCTCCGGTGAAGATCACCCGAGCGCGCGGACTACCAGCGGTTGCCACCGCCGCCGCCGCCGCCGCCACGACCGCCACGGCCGCCGCGACCACCGCCGCCGCCGCCGCCGCCGCCGAAGCCGCCGCCACCGCCGCCGAAGCCACCACCACCGCCGCCGAAGCCACCGCCGCCACCGCCAGCGCCGCGGCTGGGGCGCTCTTCCGCCTCGTTGACGCGGAGCGGACGGCCGTCGACGAGCGCGCCGTTCATCTCCTGAATGGCCTTCTGCGCGTCATTCGCGCTGCCCATCGTGACGAAGCCGAAGCCGCGGGACTGGCCCGTGGCGCGATCCGTGACGACGTGCGCGTCCGTCACCTCACCGAACGCGGCGAACGCGCTACGGAGGGTCTCGGTGGTGGAGTTGAACGAGAGGTTGCCGACATACAGACGATTGCCCATGAGAAACTCGACTTGGCGACTCGAAGAAAACGGAAAAAACCCTCGGCCATCCAACGAGTCGCGTTCGGCTGGCACCAGCGAAGGCGGAGGCCCGAGAGAGAACAGCAAGAGGAGGCCTCCTCACCACGTATCGTCACCGTATCGAAGCCGAACTCGAGAGAGCGTCGTCGTCGTACCCGGAACTCTTCGTGACGCGGACGGTGTAGCGCCGAAAAGGGCGCGCTGCAACTCCGGACGACGTCGGCGTACGCCGTCCCCGCCGCGGCCGAGAGCGCGAGTACACTGCCGGCGTGGACCTCGTCAGCGCCGCGCGCCGCCTGAAGCATCCCTTCGTCTTCGCGGACCGCGGGGATTTCTCGAAGATCCCGCTCGCCGCGCGGGGGCTCATCGGCGACGGCTTCACGGCCGCGCTGGTCGCCGTCGACGGCGCGGTCGACTGGCTCTGCATGCCTCGGTTCGACAGCCCGAGCGTCTTCGCGCGCATCCTCGACGCGGAGCGAGGCGGGTCGCTCGCGGTGCGCCCGACGGCCATGCCGTTCGAGAGCATGCAGCAGTACGACCCGGACACGACCGTGCTCGAGACGCTCTTCACGTCCGATCGCGGGCAGGTTCGGCTCCTCGACTACATGCCGTGGGCGAACGATCCCCGCGCATCGACGCACGAGCTCCACCGACGACTCGACTGCATGACCGGTGAGGTCGAGGTGGAGATCGTCTTCGACCCGCGCTTCGACTATGGCCGCGGCACGACGAAGCTCACGATCGCCGAGCACGGCGTCCTCGCGGAGGGCGAGCACGGGGAAAGGCTCTCGCTCTCGGTGACGGAAGGCGTCGTCTGGAAGCTCCTGCCGACCGGAGCCGCGCGCGGCACGGTGACGGTCCGGCCGGGGATGCAGGTCTGGTGCGTCCTCGCGTGGGGCAGCGACGACGTCGCTCACTTCGCGTCGCACCGCCCGTTCGAGCAGCTCCGCGTCACGCGCCACAACTGGCGAGACTGGTCCGCGGGGCTGACGTACGACGGCCCGTGGCGTTACTACGTGCAGCGGGCGGCGCTCACGTTGAAGCTCCTCATGTACGCGCCGACGGGCGCCGTCGTGGCTGCGCCGACGACTTCACTCCCCGAGTGGCTCGGCGGACCGCGCAACTGGGACTACCGCTTCGCCTGGGCGCGCGATGCGGCGATGGCCATCCGGTCGATGAACCTGATCGGCTACGGCAGCGAAGCGCGCGATTTCTACCACTTCCTCCGGGACGCCGTGGACTTCAAGGCCGGTCTCCAGCTGATGTACACGATCGACGGGCAGGCCGTGCCGGAGGAGCAGGAGCTTCCGCACCTCTCGGGAGCGTTCGGCTCACGCCCCGTTCGCATCGGCAATGGCGCCCGGGACCAGGTGCAGCTCGACACGACCGGCGCCGTCGTCGACGCCGCGCATCTCTTCGAGCGCTTCGGCGGGACCCTGCCGCTCTCCGCGTGGCGGACCCTCGCCGCGATCATCGAGAACGCCGAGCACACGTGGCGCGATGCCGATCACGGCATGTGGGAGCCTCGGCACGGCAAGCGGCACAACGTCCACTCCAAGCTGATGAACTGGCTCGCGATGGACCGCGGCGCGCAGGTGGCGCTCGCCTTCGGACGCCGCGATCTGTGCAAGCGCTGGTCGGAGGTCGCGCGCGAGATCAAGGACGACATCTGCAAGAACGGGATGGACTCGACGGGGACGCGCTTCACGAGCATCTACGGGGAAGACCGCCCCGACGCGAGCCTCCTCACGCTCGCCATCCACGGGTTCCTTCCAGACGACGATCCGCGCCTCGTCGCGACCGTCGACTGGGTGAAGGCGCGACTCGGCGCGGGACCGTATCTCTACCGCTATCTCGACGAGGACGGCGTCGCCGGCGCGGAGGGTGCGTTCGTCTTGTGCGGCTTCTGGCTCGCCGAAGCGCTCGCGCTGCAGGGTCGCCTGGACGAGGCGAGCGCGACGTTCGCCGCGCATGCGAACGCCGCGAACCACCTCGGCCTCCTCGCCGAGGAGGTCGCGCCCGACGGGACTCTCCTCGGCAACTTCCCGCAGGCCTTCAGTCACCTCGGCCTCGTCAACGCGGCGCTACGAATCGATCTCGCGCTTCGACTTCGCGACGAGGGCTCGCCGCGTTCTCCGCACCTCGTCGGTCCTCTGCCGCGCAAGGCTCATCGTCGCTGACGGGCGATGCGGACGCTCTGCCGCGCGCTGCTCGTCGCGAACGTCGCCTACTGCATCCTCGCGCTCACCGTCCCCGGGCTGCCGGGATGGAGGATGTTCGAGGCCGTGGAGGACACGCGCTACGAGCTCTCCGATCGCGACGGTCGCCCCGTCGACCTCGCCGCGTGGCTCCCGCGTGGCGCGAAGGTGGTGGACCGCAGCGAGCTCCGCGCGATCGTCGCGTTCGTGTGCCAAAAAGCGCCGGAGCGCGCGCCGCTCTCGTTCGTCGAGCACGCGACGGGCGCGAGGTACGTCGTCCTTGCGCCTGGATGCAGCGTCGATGCGCGGCGGTGAGCCGACGCCGCTGCTCGGCCGGCTCGACCGATTCGAGCCGCGCGCCGTCTCGGCGTTCGAGCGACTCTTCGGCGTCGCGCTCCTCGTCGAGATCGCTACGCAGGTCCGCGCCGACACGTGGGGCGTGCACGCCGGGAGGCTCTATCCGTGGCGGCACCTCGGAATCCTCCCGCTGTATCCGCCGGCCGTGCTCGCGCTCGAGTGGACCATTGCGTCTGCCTGCGGCGTCATCCTGCTCGCCGCGCCCCGGCGTAGTCATGCAACGCGCAGCCTGGCGTGGCGCATCCTCGCCCCCGTCTTGCTCGTGTCCGTCCTCGAGCGGTTCTCGAACCACGGCGTCCTGTTCTTCCTCGTCGCGTTCTTCACGTCGATGAATCCTCCCGATGCGGACGCGCCGGACTTCGCCGCGCGGGAGCACCCGAACCTCGGTCTCGTGCGCGCGCAGCTCGTGGTCGTGTACGTCTTCTCGGCGCTCGCCAAGCTCCTTCACGGCTTCACGAGCGGCGCGTCTCTGCGCGTCTTGATCGGGCTCCTGCCACCCGTCGCCGCCGCGGCATCCTGGGTGGTCGTCGTAGGCGAGCTGCTCTTGCCGCTGCTCCTGTGGAAGCGTCCCGCCGCGGGCATCGCCGCGGTGGTGCTCGTGCACGCCGCGTTCGCGTACGCGCTTCCGAACGTTGCGTCGTTCGGAGTCGTCATGGTGGCGCTGGCGGTGCTCTTCGCGGGCACGCGCGCGCGGTGACGAACCGCGCGTCAGGCTTGCGCGTCGGGCACCAGCAGGACCTTTCCCTTCGCCTTTCGCTCGTGGAGGTAGTGGTGCGCCGCGGCGGCTTCGGAGAACGGGAACGTGCGGTCGACGTGCGGCTTGATCTGACCCGCTTCGTACATCGCGATCAGTGACTCGAACTGCTCGGTGAGCATCGCGATTTCGCCGAAGAGGTGGCCCATGTTCACGCCGGCGATCTCTTTGTTGTCGCTCATCAGCTTGTCGGGCTTCCAGCTTTTGATTCGAACGACTTGCCCGATCGCGTGCAGCAGGCTTCGAGTCTTGCCCCCCGCCGCGGCCGAGAGCCCGAACGCGACGAGCCGTCCGGCGGGCGCGAGGAGGTCGTAGCCCGTCGTCCAGCTCGGACCGCCTACGGGATCGAGGACGAGGTCGACGCCGCGCCCGTTCGTGAGCCGGCGCACCTCGGCCGCGTAGTCTGCTTCGTGATCGATCGGATGGTGGCACCCCTGCGCGCGCAAGAACTCGTGCTTCGACTTCGACGCGATGCCGAAGATCTCGCACTCACGTGTCTTCGCGAGCTGAATCGCGGCGAGGCCGACGCCGCCCGCCGCCGAATGCACGAGCACCTTCGATCGTCGTCGAAGATTGCCGGTGTAGAGCATCATGTGATGCGCGGTCAGGTACACGACCGGCAACGCGGCGGCTTCCTCGAAGCTCATCGCCGTCGGCATGCGGAACGCCTGCTCGGCCGGGAGCACCAGCGTGTCCGTGTAGCCGCCGAACTTCGGCATCCCGAAGACGCGGTCGCCCACGGCGACGCGCGTGACCGCCTTGCCGACCGCGTCGACGACGCCGGCGACTTCGTAGCCGACGACGCACGGGATCTTCGGCGCATCCGGGTAGAGACCGACGCGCGCCATGAGATCCGCGAAGTTGATCCCCGCGGCGCGCACGCGAATGCGAACGTCTCCGTCTCCCGGCTCGGGATCGGGCGCCTCCTTCACCTGCAGGACTTCGGGAGCGCCGGCCTTCGTGATCCAGATCTGACGCATGGGCAGCTTCGATGCTACGCGACCCGCGCGCATCGCTCCGCTAGTCTCGCCCGCGCATGTCGGACCGCGCTCTCGGCCGCCTCGCTGTGACCCTCGCCGGGGCGACCGCAGCCGCTGCGGCGCCGCTCGTCGCGCTCGCGTGCGCGTCCTGCGGGTCGTCGGCCGCGCCGTCCAGCGCCGGCGTGCCGCAGGACGCGGGTGCCGAGGCGGCCGATGCGGACGTGGTCGCGGACGCGACCCGTCCGGGCACGCAAGGCGGGGCGCGCGTCTACGCGGTCTTCGATCTCCCGCGCGGCGCGACCACACGGACGCTCTCCGGCGCGGCGTGGGACGAGTCGACGCGAATGCTGTGGACGGTGCCCGATCGCAACGCGCGCCTCGTTCCGCTCCGCGCGAGCGAAGACTTCCGCAGCTTCACGCCGGCAGCGCCGATCGCGCTTCGCGGCCGGACGAGCTCGCTGTGGGACGGCGAAGGGATCGCGCGCGTCGGCACCGAGCTCTTCGTCGTGACCGAGGAGACGACGCCTTCGGTCGAGCGCTTCGACGCGACGGGCAATCGCCTCTCCGCCGTGAGCCTACCGGCGCGCTTCGCGTCCCAGGCCGCCGGGAACAAGGGCCTCGAGAGCCTCGCGGCGAGCCCGAACGGCCGCTACCTCTTCACCGCGAACGAGTCTGCGCTGACGACGGACGGCCCGCGCGCTTCCAAGTCGATCGGCACCCGCATCCGCATTCTCCGTCACGAGCTCGCGAGCGGCGCGAACGAGGAACACGGTTACGTGACCGAGCCGCTCGGCGCAGGCACGGGCGACGGAGACATGGGCGTCTCCGACGTCGCCGCGCTTTCGGACGACGAGCTCCTGGTGCTCGAGCGCGGGTACCAGAGCGGCTACGGGAACACCGTCCGCATCTTCCGCGTGAAGCTCGCGCCGGCCTCGCGTGTCGACGCGCTCGACGCGCTCGAGCCCAGCTCGCCTGCGCTCGCGAAGACGCTGCTCGTCGACATCGAGCGGCTCCCGCCCGGCGCCGTGACGCATCCGGCGACGCAGCCGAACCCGCTGCTAGACAACTACGAGGCCATCGCACTAGGGCCCGCGATCGCGGGCGAGCGACTCGTGTTCCTCGTCTCGGACGACAACGAGTCCGACGAGCAAGTGTCACGCGTGCTCGTCCTCGCCATGAGAGGACTGTAGTCTCGGGCCATGCGCGCCGTCCGAATCCACGAGCTCACAGGTCCGAAGGCTCTCCGCGTCGACGAGGTGCCGGCGCCTACCCCCGGCCCCGGCGACGTGCTCATCGAGGTGAAGGGCGCCGGCGTGAACTTCCCGGACGTTCTCCTCTCCTACGGCAAGTACCAGTTCAAGCCGGATCCGCCCTTCATTCCGGGCGGAGAGGTCGCCGGAGTCGTTCGCGCCGTCGGCACCGACGTGCGCACGATCGCGGCCGGCGACCGCGTGGCAGCCACGCTCCTCCACGGCGCCTTTGCCGAGCAGGTCGTCGTCCCCGAGGGCGCCGTCGTACGGCTGCCCGATGCGGTGCCGTTCGATCTCGGCGCCGCGACGCTGCTCACGTATGCGACGACGCTGCACGCGCTCGTCGACCGCGCAGCGCTCCAGCCTGGCGAGACGCTGCTCGTCCTCGGCGCTGCGGGCGGTGTGGGAAGCGCCGCGATCGAGCTCGGGAAGGTGCTCGGCGCGCGCGTGATCGCCGCGGCATCCTCCGACGAGAAGATTGCATTCTGCAAAGAGTGCGGAGCGGACGACGGCATCGTCTACACGCGCGAGGACCTGAAGGAGCGGACGAAGCAGCTCACGCACGGCAGCGGCGCGAACGTCGTCTACGACCCGGTAGGTGGCTCGTACGCGGAGGCTGCCCTTCGCTCGATCGCCTGGGAGGGCCGCTACCTCGTGGTGGGCTTCGCCACCGGAGAGATCCCGAAGATTCCGCTGAACCTCGTCCTCCTGAAAGGCTGCCAGGTCGTCGGGGTCTTCTGGGGCTCGTTCGCGATGCGCGAGTCGGAACGAAACCGCGAGAACGCGCGTCGGATCCTGCAGTGGGTCGCCGACGGAAAGCTGCGTCCGCGTCTCGACGCGACGCTGAAGCTCGAAGAGGCCGCGGAGGCGCTCGGCCGGATGGAGCGCCGCGAGGTGAAGGGGAAGCTCGTGCTCGTCCCCTGACGAGACGAAAACGGGCACGCCGCGATGTGGCCGCTACGCTCGCTCTGCCATCGCACCGACCTCTTCCTGACCGGGTTCGACGGAGAGGTCGTGGACCGCGGCCGCTACGTGGTCGTGCGAACGCCGTCGAACCCGGGCTATTGGTGGGGGAACTTCCTTCTCTATCCCGAGCCGCCGGACGACCGCGCCGCTGCGCCGAGCGGCGAAGCATCGTGGCGCGAAGACCACGCCCGCGAGCTCGGGAACGTCGCGGCGACACTCCTCACGTGGGACCGGCCGGACGGCGCGCTCGGCGACGTCGGCACGTTCCTCGACGACGGCTTCGCGATCGACGAAAGCGCCGTGCTCACCGCGTCGGAGAAGGACCTGGTTCGGCCGAAGCGTTCGAACGACGACGTGCGGGTCGTCCCCGTCGCGTCCGACGCCGAGTGGGCCGAAGCTGCCGGCACGCTGACGCGCGCGTTCTCCGTACGCCGGAGCGGCACGGTGGACGACGTGCGCCAGTTCGTCGACCGGCAGCTCGCCCGCTACCGACGGATGCAGCAAGCGAAGCTCGGGCAGTGGTACGGCGCGATCCTCGGAGGCCGGATGGCCGGCGCGCTCGGCGTCGTGCGCGTCCCCGTGCCCGACGCTCGCGGAGCCGTCGGTCGCTTCCAGCTCGTCGGCGTCGATCCGGAGCTCGGACGGCAGGGCGTCTGCTCCACGCTCGTCTACGACGTCGCCCGCCGCGTGCTCGCGGAGGAGAACGTCGCGACCCTCGTGATGGCCGCCGACGGCACGTACCACGCGGCGAAGATCTACGAGTCGGTCGGCTTCAAGACCACCGAGGTGCTGCGCTCGCTCTTGAAGAAACCGCCGCCCGCGTGACCCGCGTGGGCGGCGCGCGCGCAAAGCATCACGCCCCCTTCGGCAGTCCTTTCGGAAGCGGGCACGAGTGCGTGCCGGTCTTCTCGTCGTATTGCTGGTGGTACTCCTCGGCCTTCCAGAAGCGCCCCGCCGAATCCACGCGCGTCGCGAGCTTCTTGTTGCGCGCCTTCTCTTCGGAGGCGATCGCAGCGCGCGCTGCAGCGGCCTGCGCTTCGGAGAACGTGAACACGTTGCTCCGGTACTGATCGCCGACGTCGGGGCCTTGCCGGTTCATCGTCGTCGGATCGTGGTTCGCGAAGAACACCGTGAGGAGCTCCGCATACGTGATCTTCGAAGGCTCGAACTCGACGAGCACCGTCTCCGCATGGCCAGTGGCGTGCGTGCACACCGCTTCGTACGTCGGCTTCTCGGTACGGCCGCCGGTGTACGCGACGGCCGTGGCGACGACACCCGGCACTTGCCGAAAGACGTCCTCGACGCCCCAGAAGCAGCCTCCCGCGAAGGCGGCGAGCTCCCTCCCCTCACGCGGTGCGAGCGGCGTCCCTACGCCGATGCCGCCGGGGTCGGTCCCGACGTTGCGGCGGGCGGCCGCCGGCGTCGTCGACGGCGCCGCATGGTCCGGCTTGGCGTCACCGGTCGTGGTGAGCGGTCTGCATCCCACGAGCGCGCCCGCGGCGAACGCCGAGGCGAGCAGAACGGGGCGCACGAAGCGACCAAGGCGACCGGCGCGGGCGAGCATGTCAGGCATGGAAGACCTTACGCGGCGGCAGGCGGGTTGGTTTCGCGCATCGGAATGAGAGGCGCGCGCGGCGTGTTCGTCTCGTCATGACGACGCCTGCCCCGGGCCCGCCCCTGCCCTCGAGCTCGCGCTTTCAGGCGCTGTCGAAGCTCGCCTGGCCGGCCGCGTTCGTCGCGACGGCAGCGATGACGTTCGCCTATCTCCGCGACTCACGGCCGCCGCCCACATCGGAGATCCGCATCGAGCATCCGTCGCCTACGGTCGTGAAAGACCTCCGGTCCCTCTCGCGCCTCGAGACGGCGGCGGTGCACCTCGAGAAGGTCGTCGAGGTGAAGGATCACCAGACGCGTCTCCACGGTCTCGTCGAAGCCGACGATGCGCTCCTCTTCGTCGCGAGCGGTGAGGTCGTTCTCGGCGTCGATCTCGGCAAGCTCCGCGAGGAAGACGCCCGCTTCGACGAGGCAACGAAGACCGCGTACGTGCACCTCCCCGCCCCCGAGGTGCTCTCGACGCGCTTCGACGAGCCGCACTCGTACGTGCACGCGCGGAACACGGACCTGCTCGCGAAGCGCAACGAAGCGCTCGAGGCGATCGCCCGTCGCGATGCAGCCGCGGCGTTTGCGTCGGCGGCGAGCGATCCGAAGCACGTCGAGCGCGCGAAAGAACAGGCCGAGAAGACGGTGCGAGCGCTCGCTCGCGGATGGGGCGCGCGCGAGGTCGTCGTCACGTGGGAGGCGCCCGTGCTAATTGACTCGCGACGATGACCGACGTCGCGCTGTCCGCCGAGACCATCGAGGCCCTGAAGAAGAAGCATGTCGCCTTCCTGCTCGAGCGCCTCGCCTCCGACGCGGCGCGCGCCGACTGGATCCGCTCCTTCGCGGACGGCTACGAGTGGGTGCTCGGCCTGCGCGTGCGCGACGTGGTCGATCCGGTCGCGCTGACCGACGGGGTCGCTGCCGCGCTCGGAAGAGAGAGCATCCAGAAGCTGTTCGCGCCGGTGCTCCGCGACGTGCATCGCCGGGTCCTCGCATCGCTGAAGAAGGACGACGGCCGCCTCGCCGACTACGTCGACGCGGACGCCCGCGCCGCGATCGACGCGCTGCTCGAGCGGTCCGACCTCGTGCCCGAGAAGCTCGTGCGCGAGGTGTTCGCGCAAGACGCGATCGAAGAGGCGCTCCGCGACATCCTGTTCGACGGGCTGAAGGAGTTCAACGAGACGGTGAACCCGTTCTTCGCCGATTGGGGTCTCCCGGCCCTGCTCCGCAAGATGCCCATCGGCGGCGGCGCCATCCTGAAGAGCATGGGCGCGGTGCGCGGCGAGTTCGACAAGCGGCTCGAGCCCGAGATTCGGAAGTTCCTTCAGGTCTTCTCGCGCAAAGCGAAGGGCAAGCTCGCCGACTTCGCGGTGGCGAAAGGCGAAGACCCGAAGATGATCGAGCTCCGAAAGAACGTCGTCTCGTTCCTCTACACGCAGAGCATGAAGGAGCTCCTCGCCGGTGTCGACGACGCGGCGGCGAAACAGGCGGAGATCGCAGCCGAGCACATCGTCGTGCAGGCGCTCGGCCACGAGCACCCGCGGCGCCGCCTGCGCGAAGGCATCGACACGTTCTTGAACGACCACGGCGACGCGACGATCGGGCAGTGGCTCGGTGCGGTCGGCGCGACCGAGAAGCCCGACCTCGCTGCGTGGGCCGCGCTCTTGTGGCCACACGTGCAGCGGGCCCTCACGAGCCCCGTCTCGCACGCCTTCTTCGAGAAGGTCACCGCCGAGTTCTACGACGGCCTTCCGCGCAGCTGACATGGCGCTCACCGCGACGGTCCATCATTTCGAGGTCGCGCTCTCGGACGTCGACCGCGGCGTCTACGAGACGCTCGACCTGCGCGTGGCGCAGCATCCGTCCGAGACGATGCGCTACCTGCTGACGCGCACGCTCGCGTACTGCCTCTCGTACGAGGAAGGCATCGCGTTCTCGAAGGGTGGCCTCTCGGACACCGACGAGGCGCCCATCACGGTGCGCGATCCGACGGGCGTGCTCCTCGCGTGGATCGACGTTGGCTCCCCGTCTGCCGAGCGGCTCCACAAAGCGGCGAAGGCGGCGCGCCGCGTTGCAGTCTTCACGCATGCCGACCTGCGGCTGCTCCGCCGCGAGGCTGCCTCGCGCGCGATCCACAAGGTGGACGCCATCGACGTGTATCGCTTCGAGCCCGCGTTCCTCGACTCCATCGAACAGAAGACCGCGCGCAACACGAAGCTCGAGCTCACGCGAAACGACGGACAGCTGTACGTCGGGCTGGCGGGCACGACGTTCGAGGCGCCGCTCGTCCGCGAGTCACTCACGGCCCCGGAGGCGTCGTGATCACGATCTCGGGTCTCGCCAAGGCGTACGGCGCGCGCACGCTCTTCGAAGACGTCACGCTGAAGCTCGTGAAGGGCTCGCGCTACGGGCTCGTGGGCGCGAACGGCTCGGGGAAGACGACGTTCCTCGAGATCGTCGCCGGCGACGAGCCGGCGTCCGACGGCACGGTCGTCATCCCGAAAGACGCGCGCGTCGGCGTGCTCCGGCAGGACCGCTTCATGAACGACGAGGACGAGATCCTCGCGGTGGCGATGGCGGGCGACGAGATCGTCACGCGCGCGCTGGCCGAGCAGAAGGCGCTCACCGAATCGAACGAGCCGGACGCGGCACGGCTCGTCGAGCTGGAGGACGTCATCGCGACGCACGAGGGCTACACGCTCGAGGCGCGTACGAGCGCGATTCTCGAAGGGCTCGGCATCCCCGTCGCGCAGCATCGGATGCCGCTCGCCACGCTCTCCGGCGGCTTCAAGCTGCGCGTCCTGCTCGCCCAGGTGCTCGTCGGCGGTCCGGACGTGCTCCTCCTCGACGAGCCGACGAACCATCTCGACATCCTCTCGATCCGGTGGCTCGAGAAGTTCCTTGCCGGATACACCGGCTGCGCGCTCGTCATCTCCCACGATCAACGCTTCCTCGACAACGTCGCGACGCACGTGCTCGACGTCGACTACGGCACCATCACGCCGTACCCCGGAAACTACTCGGCCTTCGCGCGCGAGAAGGCCGCGCTGCGTGAGCGGAAGGAAGCCGAGATCGCGCGCGCCGAGGCGATCATCGCCGAGAAGAAGGCGTGGGTAGAGCGCTTCGGAGCAAAGGCCACGAAGGCGCGGCAGGCGCAGAGCCGCCTCAAGCAGATCGAGAAGATCGAGGTGGAGGAGCTCGAAGACACTTCGCGGCGCGCGCCGCGCTTCTTGTTCGAGCCGGAGCGGAAAAGCGGACGCGACGTTCTCGAGATCGGGCGCGTGTCGAAGGCATACGGCGCGAAGAAAGTGCTCGTCGACGTGTCGCTCACGGTCCGCCGCGGGGAGCGCGTCGCGATCATCGGTCCGAACGGCCTCGGGAAATCGACGCTCCTCAAGATCGCCACCGGCAACCTTGCGCCCGACGGCGGAGCCGTGAAGTGGGGACACGAGACGCGCGTCGGCTACTTCGCGCAGGACCACCACGAGACGCTGGTCGACGCGGAAGCGACGCCGCTCGACGTAATTTGGAACGCAGTGCCGAAGGCCGAAACGGCGTACGTGCGCGGCCAGCTCGGTCGCGTGCTGTTCTCGGGCGAAGACGTGAACAAGAAGGTGGGCTCGCTCTCGGGTGGCGAGGCCGCCCGGCTCGTGTTCTGCCGGATCATGGTCGAGAAGCCGAACGTCCTCGTCCTCGACGAGCCGACGAACCACCTCGATCTCGAGTCGATCGAGGCGCTCGTCGGCGCGCTCAAGGCGTACGAGGAAGGCACGCTGCTCTTCGTCTCGCACGACCGCGCGTTCGTCTCTGCGCTCGCGACGCGCATCCTCGAGGTCACGCCCGACGGGTTCCGCGATTTTCCGGGGACGTACGAGGAGTACCTCGCGCGGTGCGGCGACGACCATCTCGACGCCGACGTCGTCGTGCTCAAGGCGAAGAAGGAGAAGGATGCCGGCGGCGGCGTGGCGGCCGCTGCGGGTGGGGGTGGCAGCGCCGGCGGCGCGGCTGCGGGCGGGGGTGGCGGCGCTGCCGCAGGGGCCGCGGGCAGCGACGGTCTTTCGTGGGAAGAGAAGAAGAAGAAGGCGAACCGTCTCAAGCAGCTTCCCGCCCGTCGCGACGAGGTCGTGCTCGCGATTGAAAAGGCGGAGCAGCGGAAGGCCGCCATCGTCGCGCGGTACTGCGAGCCAGGCTTCTTCGAGAAGACACCGCCCGCGGAGATCGCCAAGCTGCAAGAAGAGGAGAACGCCCTTGGTCCGCAGATCGAGCGGCTCCTGCAGGAATGGGAAGCGCTCGAGGCCGAGATTGCCGGCGGGTGAACGGCCGCCGGATCATCCTACCTCCACCCCTGTTCTCCCTCATGCGCCGCGCGACGCGCAACGTCGCGAATCTCTTACTGCGTTGGGATGGCACCCGATGTGCACCGATGTAGGTGCATGCGCGTCTCTCTCTGCGTCGTCACCTCGTTCCTCGTCCTCGCCACTGCCGCCACCGCGTGCTCCTCGCGTGATGCGGGCGACGACTCGGCCAGCCAGGAGGGCGCGTACTCGCAGTACGATCCGAAGGCGTCGAGCAGCGACGGCGGCGACGCCGGTGAGGGCGGCGAGGGCGGATCGATCGCCGACGAAGCTCCTGGCATCGAGCTCGACGACAAGGGCTTCCCGAAGCAGAAGTACGTGAACGGCTACTCGTTCAGCGGTTGCGAGTACTGGCCGTACGCGGTCAGCGCCAACCCCTACCCCGATCACATCGTGTGGGGCTGCACGCCGGGCTCGAGCCCCGAAGCGCAGACGTGCATGGCCGCCGGCATGCGTCGCCTCGCCGTCATCCTGCAGGATCCGCCCCCGGAGCTGCAGAAGGTGAAGGAGAAGTACGGCATCTCGAGCTTCTTCAACTGGAACAACGACTACTACGGCGCCCCCGAGGACCGGAACGGCTCGGAGCGCATCTGGCTCTACAACGGCCGGCTCATCAAGTGGATGAGCGCCACGAACCGCGACGGAACGTGCAAGCTTCCGGAGAAGAGCGACCTCGTTCGCTTCCTGAACCGCTGCCTCCAGGGCGACGCCGAGCGGCCGGGCTGCTGACGCGCAGAGGGGCGAGCGGCGTCAGCGCGGCTCGAGCTTCGCGTAGACGGCGAGGAGCTCGTCGGCGATGAAGATCGTGTTCGCGAAGCTTCCGCCGCGCACGGAGTAGCGGTTCTTCTCGAGCAGCGCGAGGATCGGGCGAGCCACGCGCGCCGTCGCGAGCTCGACGGTCTCGACGCAGACGACCTTGGGCCGAAAGCGCTTCATGTCGAGCGTCTGCAGGATCGCGAGGTCCATCCCTTCCACGTCGAGCGACAGCAGATCGGGCGCCTTGCCGCCGAGATGCGTCTCGATGACAGCGTCGATCTTGAAGAGCGCGCGCTTGATGACCTTCTCGATGCGGCGGCCGCCGTGGGTGACGAGCTCGTCGGCCTGCGTCTTCGAGAACGTGTTGAGCTGACCATCGCCGTCGACGACGTAGTAGTCGGCGTCCGTTTGCGCCGTGGTACCGATGCCCGCCTCGACGACGACATCGCCTGGGCGAGCTTCGCGCAGCATGGCCGCGTACGCCGGGTTCGGCTCGACGAGCACGCCGCGCGCGCCCTGCGTGTAGAAGAGGAACGTGTTGTTGTCTTTGATCGGGTGATGAGCGCCGACGTCGAGGTACGTGGGCTTCGTGAAGCCTGCCATGTCGAGCAGGTTCTTCATCACGAGGTCTTCCCCCTGCTGCGCGTATGAGTGATAGCCGAACGGCGGACGGCGCTCGGCAGGTGGTGCGGCGCGGGGCGTGGGCGCGGACGAGGGCGGCGGGTCCGGCCGCGGCGTGGGGCGCGAAGCGACCGCGCTCTGCTCGTCGCCGAGTGGCCGGCCGGCTACGAAGCCGAGCGCGCCCCCGACGAACAGACCGGAGGCGGCTCCGGCAAGGACACTTCGTCGATCGAGCTCTCGCCGCGCGGTCATCGCGCACGAGCATAGGCGGTCACGTCTCGGCGAGCACCCGCAAGAAGCCGTCGCCGTACAGCTCGGCGCGCGCCGGGCCCATGCCGTGGAGCATGAGGAGCTGGTCGGTCGATTGCGGCTTCAGCTGCGCCATCTCGACGAGCGTTCGATCGAGCGCAACGACGTACGCCGGCACCCCTCGCGTGCGCGCAACCTCGGCGCGGTGCGCGCGGAGCTTCTCGAAGAGCGGCTGCGCGGAGGAGTCCAGCGCCGGTAGGTCGCGACCGGTGCTGCTGCTGCTGCCGGCGCCTCCGCCGGCTCCGCGGGTGCGACCGCGCGGTGAAGCACGGCGTACGGGCGGCAGCACGAGCCGCGCCGGCGCGGAGCCCTTCATCACCTCGGCGCCGACGCGCGTGAGGTACGGCACCGGATGGTCGGTCGTCGTGAGGTCGATCCAGCCCGCGGCGAGGAGCGCGCGGAGCAGCGCGAGGATCCACTCCGGCGGCCGGTCGGAGAGGAGCCCGAACGTCGAGAGCTCGGTGAACCCGAACTTCTTCGTCTTCTCGGTGTCGGCGCCCTTCAGCATCTCGGCGACGGCGACGAGACCGCCGCGCTTCTGCGCGCGAGCGACGGCGGAGAGCGCCTTCCGTACGACGAGCGTGGCTTCTTCGCTGAGGGAGTCGGGGCTGTCGTCGCCGGCCGCTCCGTCGAGCGCGACGCAAACGTCGCAGTGGCCGCATCCGCCGAGGATCTCGTGCTCGTCGCCGAAGTAGCGGAGCACGAAGTCGTGGCGGCACGTGCGCGCGTCGAGGTAGCGGAGCAGATCTCGGAAGAGGCCCCATGCACGCGCGGCAAGCGCGGGGTCGGCGGGTGCGCCGTCGCTGCCCGTTGTGACGAGGCGCCGGCGCAGCGAGATGTCTGCACCCGAACAGAGAAGGAGACCGAAGGCCTCGCTGCCGTCGCGGCCGGCACGGCCGACCTCCTGGTAGTAGGCCTCGATCGAAGAAGGCGGCTGCACGTGGACGACGGCGCGGATGTCCGCTCGGTCGATGCCCATGCCGAACGCGTTCGTGGCGACGACGACGTCGAGCTTGCGCGCGGCGAACCGGTCGGCGACGCGTGAGCGTGCGTCTCCGCTCATGCCTGCGTGGTACGCGGCGGCGTTCCATCCGCGTTCGGCGAGCAGCGCGGCGTACTGTTCCGTGGTCTTGCGTGTGGCGGCGTAGACGATGGCGCCGCCGATGGGCGACGTGGGGCTGCGAAGAGCGCTTCCGAGCCCTTCGAGGAGCGCCATGCGCGCTTCCTTCGGCCCCTCGACGTTGCGCGCGGCGAGGTGCAGGTTCGGGCGAGCGAACCCGCGGAGCACTTCGTGGACCGGTGTGGCGTCGCCGCCGAAGCCGAGGCGTTCTTTGATCTCGCGGCGCACCGCGGGGGTCGCGGTCGCGGTGCACGCGAGGATGCGCGGCGGGCGAAGGCGCTCGAGCAGGTGGCCGATACGGAGGTAGTCGGGGCGGAAGTCGTGTCCCCACTGCGCGATGCAATGCGCCTCGTCGACGGCGACGAGCGCGATGCGGCAGCGCGTGAGCATGTTGACGAAGAAGTCCGAAGCGAGCCGCTCGGGGGCGACGTAGACGAGCTTGTACTCGCCGCGGAGCATCGCTGACTCGCGCTCGTCGCGTTCGGTGCGGTCGAGCGTGGACGCGAGATAGGTGGCCGGAACGCCGCGCGCGACGAGCGAGCGAACCTGGTCCTCCATGAGCGCGACGAGCGGCGAGACGACGAGCGTGGTGCCGGAGAGCACCGCGGCGGGCAGCTGGTACGTGAGGGATTTACCGCCGCCGGTGGGCGCGACGACGAGCGCCCTTCCCGGCTCTTCGAGCACGGCCGCAATCGCCTCGCGTTGCCATGGCCGAAACTCGGCGAGCCCGAAGCGCGTCCGCAGCGCCTCGTCGACGGAATCCATGAGCTCGGACATCGTGCTGCGGGTCGACTCATAGCAAAGGCGGAGGGCGGCGTCGGCGGTCATCGCGCCCCGCTTCGGCCCGCGCGGCGAGGAGTTGCGGGCGTTGTGGTTACGGCGCCGTGAATCGCGGCGTGGTGGCCAGCGCCGGTGGCGACCGACGGCCGGCGGCCACCGCTCGGCGCGCGGGTCGGGGCGCCGGGGGCGCCGCGGCGCCGAGCCGGGCGCACACGCGCGGCGCACGCCGCGGACGGGCCTCCTCCTCGCGCGTGCGCCGCGGCCGCGAGTGGCCGGATGCCAGGCCCAAACCGGCCCGTGCCATAGGGTCACGTAGTGCCATCCCCCCGCCGGCGCGCCCCCCCTCGCGAGCCCCGTCGGGCGGCGCCGATCGTTTAGCCGGCTAAATACTCGGCGGTTCCGTGTTGCGCCTGGAGAGGGGGCCCGACCGCTGCGCGACCGATGCGAGGGCGCCCTCAGGTGGCACGCGATGTGGATCGGCGA